>Ga0115001_10000380_pt1 | contig 32329 bp, 30 predicted proteins | sample ArcticOcean_MG_C_12_FD_89869 | JGI IMG/M metagenome (GOLD analysis project Ga0115001, IMG submission 89869) | Marine microbial communities from western Arctic Ocean - ArcticOcean_MG_CB8_130 | ecosystem: Environmental > Aquatic > Marine > Oceanic | place: Arctic Ocean: Canada Basin | collected... | reverse complement strand
TTTTTATACACCTATGCACAAGTTTGCTTAGCAATGTCTGAGGCTGCCCTTAAAGGATGGGGAGTTTCTGGAGATGCTCAAACGTGGTACGAACTTGGAATCAAAGCTTCTATGGATCAATGGGGTGTAAGTGCAGCTGATGCTACTACTTATATTGCTTCTGCTCCTGCAGTAAGTAAAAAAAATATGGCAATGGAAAAATGGGTTGCTTTATGGTTACAAGGTTACGAATCTTGGGCTGAGTGGAGAAGATTAGACTTTCCAAATGACTTGTCAGCTCCAGCAGCTGCACTCTCTGGAACAGGAATTCCTGTGAGACATGGATATAGTGCTCAAACTATTTCTAACAACGAAGCAAATTATAATGCTGCTGTTTCACTGCAAGGTCCAGATACACAAGACACAAAATTATGGTGGGATACTAAATAAAACCACATTTATATAACTTATAAAAAAAGCACCCATTAGGGTGCTTTTTTTATATATTTAATTAAAACTTAAGATGAAATTATATATTTCTGTTATTACCCTTTTACTTGCTCTTGTTGGTCACTCTCAAATAATTGATCTTTCTGAAGATCAATTATTAAGATCTGGTAATGTCTTTTTAAAAAAATTCAATACAACTAATACAGAGGTAAAAGGAAATCGTTTTCTAGAGGAAAAATTTCAAAGAGGAAGTATTTTATTTTCTAATGATAAAAAATACGATGCTCTTATAAGATTAGATATTGCAAATCAGAAGTTTGAAATAAAAAAGGATTTGAATGCAAAAATAAGTTCAATTGAAATCGATAACAGCGTAACTGTAACAATTAATAATGAAAACTTTAAAAATCATTCATTTAATATAAATAATACAAATACCATAGGAATATTAAAAGAGTGTTTAATAACAGAAAACTATAAATTATACTACTATCCGCAAAAGGTTATTGAAATGCCTAATAACGATGGTATTAGTGCACCACCAACTGGCTATACTAAAACTCCACAGCCTAAGTGGAAAGATAACAGTTCTTACTTAATTTTTTATAATGGTAAAACTTACAGGCTGCCTAATTCACATAAAAAAATGATGGAACTAAGTATTTTTGATGAAAAATTGTATAAAAAGTATAGAAAAGCAAATAAATTAAATCTAAAGAAAGAAGAAAGCTTGAAGAAATTAGTCTCATACTTTAACTCATTATAAATTTAATAATGGAAAAAGAACAAACTTTAATTTATGGAATAAGATCCGTAAAAGAAGCAATAGAATCTGAAAAATCTTTAAATAGGGTTTACATACAAAGAGGCTTAAAAGGAGCTTCTGCTTTTGATTTAATAAAAACTTTAAATCGAAAAGACATTGAAATATCCTATGTCCCAATTGAGAAGCTAAATAGATTTACTCTAAAAAATCACCAAGGAGTAGTAGCTACTATATCTCCAATAAAATTTTTAAATATAGATGACCTAAGTGAAATTGTAGAAAAAAAGAAAGAATCTGCAGTAATATTAATTTTGGACCAACTCTCCGATGTTAGAAATTTTGGGGCAATTGTTAGAACAGCAGAGTGCTCAGCTGTAGATTGTATTGTAATTCAATCTAGTGGAAGTGCTCCTGTAAATGGTGATACCATTAAAACATCTTCAGGTGCAGTATTCAATGTGCCTATTTGTAAGGTAAGTCACATTAAAGATGCTATCTTTCTTTTAAAACAATTTGACATAAAAATATTTGGAGCTTCTGAAAAAGCCGATAAAAATATCTACCAGGTTAAATTTAAGGGTGCTCAGGGGATAATTATGGGTTCCGAAGACAAAGGGTTGTCTAGTTCCGTAATCAACCTGTGTGATGAGCTAATTAAGATTCCGCTTTTAGGGAAAATAGAATCATTAAACGTTTCAGTTGCTTGTGGAACTATTTTATATGAAATAGTACGTCAAAAAGGATATTAATTATAAAACTTTAATCAAAGTTTTCAATTCATTTATAATCAAACAGTGTTTGTGGATAGGCTCACTATTGTTATTAAAATGAATGGCATGAAATCCCGCATTTAAAGCACCTAAAATATCAGCCTCTAAATTATCTCCAATCATCAAACTATTAGCAGCTTTTGCCTGAGAAACATTTAAGGCATAATTAAAAATTTTAATGTTAGGTTTTTTAACTCCAACTGTTTCAGAATCAATTATACAAGTAAAATACTTCTTCATGTTAGAGTTGATCATTTTTTTATTTTGTACTTCTGTAAATCCATTTGTTATAATGTGTAATTTATACTTCTTCTTCAAAAGATCTAAAATTAAAAAGGTGTCTTTTATAAGGAAGTTAATATCTGGAAGAGCTAATACATAATCGTTAGAAATTTGATCTATAATTTTATCCTCAACATGTAAATCGAGTTTCTGAAATGCAGATTTCAACCTGTTGTGTCTCAAGAATTCTTTTGTAATTTTTTCATCTCTATAAAGTTTCCAATAAGAGAAATTGATAGGCATGTATATCTTTAAGAACTCATTTAAACCAACGCCTATTTTATATTTTTTTAATAGAATATCAAAAGTAATTGAAGAATTTTTTTTAAAATCCCATAAAGTATGATCTAAATCAAAAAATACATCTGTGATTCCTTTAATTTTTTCCATGAGAATTGAAATATTTTTTAAACATATTTTTCCATTTAAAATTAGAAGAATAATCACTATTAATAGAATTATTTAATACTAAAGTCATGTTCCCGTCTACTTCTTTTACATATCTAGTTATTTCTTCTAAAACCTGTCTAGCCACTACAGGTTTTTTGTATATTTTTAAAACTCTATCAGTAGCACATACCGGATAAAGTAAAAGCTTAGTTTCAATTTCATTTTCTAGGTCAAAAAAATAGAAAGGATTTGAGGTACTAGCTCTAAATCCTGGTAAATCATAATATTGAAGACTATAGTCCTTAGTAAAACCTGATCTGGCATAGTTTCTATAAGTAACAGGAAAATCAATCTTCAGTAAATGTTGTCTAGTTTTTCTAACGGATCTATGGATGACAGATTGTAACATGTTTATTTCTTGCTTTAATAATGGTTCGCTTTCAAGAGAAGAAAATGAGGATAACAAGGAAACTTCACAAAAGTCTGAAATATCTTTAATTTTTTCAATGAAAACTTTTGAATAGACACTTAAATTCCTATCGTATCTTGAAAAATTAGCAAACAAAAAAAATATAGTAGTTTCAATCCCATTGTTCTTGTTTAACTTAATCCAATTTAAATAATCATCCAAAGGATCTTTTTTTAAATTTAAAAGAACTGGTATTCTTCTGTATATTCTATATATATCTAATCTTAAAATATCTCTTAGAAATCCTCCTAATGTTCTAATCAATCCTTTCCCTTTAAAATCAAAAGCACAAGGAACTTCTAGACAGGTGCTTAGTTTAAAAGTATCTTTTCTAAATTTTAAATCAGGATAAAAATCTAATAGTTTTTCTTTAAATCTTTTAATCCAAAAATCAATAATAGGTTTATTTAAGAATCTATTTTTATAAGCAAGACTAGAAGAAGGGTCAAAACGACCAAAATCGTCTTTTAAGTGAAGGAGGTACTCTTCATATCGACTAATCAAATAAAAACTAGCTCCAAACAAATCAAAATTAAAAAAAGGGTTTTCTTTATTAGAAAAGAAAATAGGAAGGCCATCCCAGTTATCTACATCTATGTCTAAATCTTCAATTTTATGAGACAATAAAATATCAGAAGAGTTTATATAAAATTCATCCTGTATTTGACTAGTACCATAACTCATTTTATAAGAATTATATTCTTTAAAATAAGTAATATCAGAGCTAAACTCTATCTCAACTCCAAGTCTTAAAATAAATATATGTTTGAAAATATATTTAATTCTTGGGGTGATTTTATGAGTGTAAATAAGAATCATTCACTTATTCTTATTTGGTTAATTAAAAAGGCTAAATCAATCGATGCATAGTTACCTGAACTCATGAACAGTAAATTAGAGTTTGCAAAAGACTGATTCAATAAAAATTCTTCTAATTTGATGTTATCAGAAAATACTTTTAGGTTTTTATCGTTAAAGGCATTTATAATTTCTTGATGATTAATTTCACTTAGTCCCTTCTTTAAAACTGCATTTGGATCATAATATAAAATAGCGAGATCAGCGCTATTTAAAGTGTCTCTGTACTGATTTATAAAGTTTTCATTTAGACTACTAAAAGTATGAAGTTCTAATAAAGCAATAAGTTTTCTTTCTTGGAATTGTTTTTTAAGTGCTTTTGTAGTAGCCTCTACTTTACTTGGAGAGTGAGCAAAATCTTTAAAAACTAATCTATCCTTCATCTCTAATATAGTCTCTAATCTTTTATCTGCACCTTTAAATGAAATGATAGAACTATAAAACTCTTCATCGTGAACTCCCATTAGTTGACAAATTAATTTAGCTCCAGCTAAATTGCTTAAATTATGATCGCCAAAAATATTTAATGGAATATCTCCTTCATCAGTAATTAGAAATGTTTTTCCATCTTTAATAAAATGTTCTGGCATAGAATATTCTAACTTTCTAATGGACTTCTCACATCTCAAAGTAATTTTCTCAACTTCTTTATCTAATTTATTATACACCAATACCCCCCCTTGAACAATTGTATCAAGGAACATCTCAAATTGATTTATGTAGTTTTCGTTTGTTGGAAAAACATTTATATGGTCCCAAGATATGCCACTTAACAAAGCAATATTGGGTTGGTACAAATGAAATTTGGGTCTTCTATCTATGGGAGAGGATAAATATTCGTCTCCTTCTAAAAGAATAAAATCATTCTGATCAGTAAGATGAACCATCGTTTCAAAACCTTCCAATTGAGCTCCTACCATATAATCAACATCTTTATTATTGCTGTTCAAAACATGTAAAATCATTGCGGTAATGGAGGTCTTTCCATGACTCCCCCCTATAACAACTCTAGTTTTATCCTTAGACATTTCATAGATAAACTCTGGGTAAGAAAGAATTTTAATGTTTTTAATTTTAGACTCCAATAACTCCGGATTATCAGCCTTTGCATGCATTCCAAGAATCACAAAATCTAAGTCAGAAGAAATTTTAGATGGAAACCATCCGAATTTTTCAGGTAGCAATCCATATTTATCCAATCTTGATTTTGATGGTTCAAATATATTATCATCACTTCCAGTTACTAAGTAGCCTTTTAGATGAAGAGCTATTGCTAAGTTATGCATCGCACTTCCTCCAACTGCTATAAAATGAATTCTCATGGTTTTATATCTCTAAAATCAATAACTAATTTATAAAATAGATCCTCTATAAATATGAATATTAGTGAAATTATGGATTTAAAAGTTTCCATAAATCATCTTTTAATTCAATCAGACCCTGATTAGAAACAGAGGATATAAAATCAAAAGAAATATTTTTAATTTCTTTTGATATCTCTAAGGCAATTTTATCTTTTCTTTTTTGATCAATTAAATCAGATTTTGAAACAACTATAATTCTGTCTTTATCCAATAATTCAGGATTATATTTTCCAAGCTCATTTAATAAAATATTATACTGATCGACTATTTTTTCTGATTCACAAGAAATTAAAAAAAGAAGAACGGAGTTTCTTTCGATATGCCTTAAAAAATGATATCCCAAACCTTTTCCTTCTGAAGCACCCTCAATAATTCCTGGAATATCTGCAACTATAAAAGATCTATAATCTCTATACTCAACAATACCTAGATTTGGCTTAAGTGTGGTGAATTCATAATTACCTATTTTGGGCTTTGCAGAGGTAATAGTTTTTAATAGAGTGGATTTTCCAGCGTTAGGAAAGCCTACTAAACCCACATCTGCTAATACTTTAAGCTCTAGGGTTATCTGTGTTTCTTTTCCTTTAATTCCAGGCTGAGAATATCGAGGAGCCTGATTGGTAGAAGATCTAAAATTCCAATTACCTAAACCTCCCATTCCGCCTTCAAGAATTATTTTTTCTTCCCCATCTTCGATTGTTTCGTAAATAACTTTATCTGTTAAAGAATTTTTAATAACCGTCCCTAAAGGAACTTTTATATAAATATCTTTGCCATCTGCACCAGAACTTCTACTACCGCTTCCATCACCACCGTGTCCAGCTTTAAAGTGTCTTTTATATTTGAAATGATGAAGAGTCCAAAGTGATTTATCAGCTATAAAAATAATATGGCCTCCTCTTCCACCATCTCCCCCATCAGGACCCCCTTTGGTAATATACTTTTCCCTGTGAAAATGAGCGGAACCCTTACCTCCATTTCCAGAAAACACATCTACTTTGACATAGTCTACAAAATTTCCCTCAGTCATTATATATTTGAATCAATAACATTATATATTCTTTCACTAATTTCGCTTATTCCACCGGTACCGTCGATTTGAAAAAATTTATTTTGAGATTTATAATAGTTAATTAATATAGAAGTTTTTTTATTGTATTCGTCAAATCTATTTTCAATCTTAGACCTGTCTTGATCATCAACTCTACCACTATCTTTTCCTCTTTTTATTAGTCTTTCAATCAATATTTTTTCATCTACTTCTAGAGCTATTGTCATAGTTATACTCAACTCATTAGATAGTAGAAACTCGTCCAATATTTCAGCTTGTAAAGTAGTTCTTGGAAATCCATCAAAAATAAAACCATTGGCATTTGGCGACTTATTAACTTCAGCTTCCAGCATTTTAATTGTTACGTTGTCAGGAACTAAATCACCCTTTTCCATATAAGATTTGGCTAATAAACCGAGATCTGTTTTCTTAGAAATATTATATCTAAAAACATCTCCTGTTGAAATATGTATTAAATCATATTTATTTTTTACAAATTCAGCTTGTGTTCCTTTGCCTGAGCCAGGTTTTCCAAATAAAATCAAATTAATCATCTTAACAAAGATATATATTACAAATATACCCAAAATCAGTAGTTAAATTATTTTATACATCATTACATTTTTAATGTATTTTTGTATAAATAATTTTTATGAATTATTTTTCTTCAAATTTTACCCTAGGTATACTTGGTGGTGGTCAACTTGGAAAAATGTTATTGCAAGTAACATCAAAATTAAGCATCAAAACAAATATACTAGATTCCAGTAAAGATTCACCTTGTAAAAATCTATGTAATGAATTTACCATTGGTAATTTAATGGATTTTGACTCTGTATATAAATTTGGGAAGAAATGTGATTTGATAACATTTGAAATTGAACACATAAATATCGAGGCTTTAGAAAAATTAGAATCTGAAGGTATTCCAGTGTACCCAAGTCCAAGAAATTTAAAAGTTATTCAAGATAAAAGTCTTCAAAAACAATTTTTTATTGATAATAATATTCCAACTGCAAATTTTTGGTATTTTAAATCATTTGATGATTTCAAAAAATCTCCTAACAGAACAGAAATTACATTCCCCTGTGTTTGGAAAAAAACAAAATTTGGATATGATGGTTACGGAGTGGAGATTATTAAATCAATTGATGAACTTCTAAAACTTCCAGATAATGAATTTATTATTGAAGAATTAATCCCTTTTGAAAAAGAATTAGCCACTACAATAGTGAGAAATAAATCAGGAGAAATTGAAGTTTTTCCACTTGTTGAAATGGATTTCAATAAAGAATCAAATCAAGTTGAATACGTAATATGTCCTGCTCAAGTAAGCAATGAATTAAATACTCTTGGAACTAATATTGCTTTAAAAGTATCTGAATCCTTTAAACACGTTGGCCTTCTAGCTATTGAAATGTTTTTAACAAAAGACAATAAAATAATAGTTAATGAAGTTGCTCCAAGACCACACAACAGTGCTCATTATTCTATTGAAGCATGTGAAAATTCACAATTTCAACAGCATATAAATTCTATATTAAATTTAAGTTTAGGAAGCTCAAAAACTAATATTAATGCAATAATGGTTAATTTAGTAGGTGAAAAGGGTTATTCAGGACCTGTTCATTATGAGGGAATTGATAGTGCGTTTAAATATGGAAATGTTTCAGTTCACATATATGGAAAGTCTGAAACCAAACCCAATAGAAAAATGGGGCATGTAACAATAATTGATAAAGATTTAAAAGTCGGTTTAAATAAAGCTAAATCTGTAAAAGATTTAATAAAAATTAAAACAAAGTGATTATGGCAAAAGTTGGAATTATAATGGGAAGCAAATCAGATCTACCAATAATGCAAGAAGCAGTTGATATATTAAATGATTTTGGAATTTCTAACGAAGTTGATATTGTTTCTGCGCACAGAACACCTGATAAGATGATGGAATACGGTAAAAACGCCCATCAAAGAGGGATTTCTGTTATTATAGCTGGTGCTGGAGGAGCAGCACATCTTCCAGGAATGATTGCATCACTAACTCCATTACCTGTAATAGGTGTTCCAATTAAATCTAGAAACTCAATTGATGGTTGGGATTCTGTATTATCAATTCTTCAAATGCCTAGTGGCGTTCCTGTAGCTACAGTAGCATTAAACGGCTCAAAAAACGCAGGGATTTTAGCTGCCAAGATAATAGGAACAAGCCTAGTGGATGTTCAAAATAAAATAATAGAATATAAGTCTGAACTTAAAAAGAAAGTGATCCAGGATTCTATCCAATAGATTTTTTAAGTAAAAATATTATTAACAACCATAATATCGGAATAGATTCAACCCAAAAGCTTGCGAAATGTTTTGCTTGATTCTCCTTTGTAATATATATAACATAGGCTGTGATTAAAGCAATTATGAAATCAGAAATTAAATATATTATAGATAATGGTTGAATTACAAAGTTTATTAATAAGAAAAGGATTAGAAGTAAATAAGCTAACTGTTTCGTTTTTTTTAGTCCATATAATTGAGGGATTGTTTTTAATTTAATAGAATCAAATTTTAAATCCCTTATTTCAAAAGGAAGGGTATATACTACTACAAAAATAAATCTTTGGAAGAATAGAGTAATAGCGTTTAAATAGTCTACTTCAAGTTCTACTGTAAGAGGAAAAAGAACTGTAACCGCTGCCCAACAAAATGCAACAATAAATATTTTTATTCGGCTATAATTCCTAATATTTCTTTTAGATCTATTAAATGGAATAACATAAATAATGCAAAAAATAGACATGAAAATCCCAAATAAAATTGTTTGAATTTTTATGTAAAAAAGAGAACAAAACAAACATAATCCACAGAAAAAACTTAAATATTGAATCTTTTTAATAGAAATATTATTTACCAAAAAATAATAGGGCAAGGTAGATGCATACTTAATAAAATTATATACAATTATTGTAGCATTGAAAACAATAAATAAAATAATACTATCAAACTCTATGCTTAGTCTTAAAGATGTTATTAATATTAAGGCTAAAACACACAGAGATAAATGTAAACTTGATTTAATATAAAATTCAAAAATTGAAGATATTTTTTTCACTCACCCAAAATTATAAAAGTGTTAATAATTAATGCTTTTTAAGTTAAAAACTTTACGTTTTATATATAATTAAATGATTTAATTATATACTATTTAACTATTTTTGTTTTAAAATTTTATAGAAAAAAATGAAAGGATTTTCGTCTAGACATATCGGAATAAATAAAGAACAAAAAAATTACATGCTTGACTCACTTGGTATTGATTCTATAGAGCAGTTGATATCTGAAACAATTCCAAAAAACATAAGATTAAAAAAAGATTTAGATTTAGAAGAGGCTTTAAGTGAAAACGAATTTTTAACTCACATAGAAAAACTATCTAAAAAAAATAAAAATTATAAATCTTTTATAGGTCTTGGATACAATCAGTCTATTACTCCTTCAGTTATAAAAAGAAATGTTCTAGAAAACCCTAGTTGGTATACAGCATACACACCTTATCAAGCTGAGATTGCACAAGGTAGAATGGAGGCTTTACTTAATTACCAAACTATTATATGTGACTTGACAGGGATGGAACTATCCAATGCTTCATTATTAGACGAAAGTACTTCAGCTGCCGAAGCTATGACAATGCTATATAGTTCCAGGTCTAGAGAACAAAAAAAAGAGAATGTAAAAAAGTTCTTTGTTTCAAATGATGCGCTTGCACAAACAATATCGCTTATTGAAACAAGAGCTGAACCTCTTGGAATTGAAGTTGTCATTGGAAAGCTTGATGAATTTAACTTTTCAAATGATTTTTATGGTTGTTTTATGCAATATCCTGGAATACACGGAAGTATTAACGATTTAAATAAATATGGTAAAAAAGCTAAGTCTAATGGGTTGAAAATTGTAGTTGCAGCGGATATTTTTGCGCTATGTCTTTTAAAAGAGCCTTCTAATTTTGGGGCAGATGTTGTAGTTGGCACATCACAAAGGTTTGGAATTCCTTTAGGATATGGAGGTCCACATGCTGCTTTTTTTGCTACTAAAGAAGAATATAAAAGATCTATCCCTGGTAGAATAATAGGATTATCTAAGGATGTTGACGATAACCCTGCTTTGAGAATGGCTTTACAAACTAGGGAGCAACATATTAAAAGAGACAGGGCTACATCAAATATTTGTACCTCTCAAGTACTATTAGCAGTTATGGCCAGCATGTATGGAGTTTTTCACGGCCCTGATGGTCTTAAAAGCATTGCCTTGAAAATTCACGAATTGACTGTATTACTTGATAATTCACTAAATAAAATTGGAGTAAAACAATTTAACAAAAACTATTTTGACACTTTACATCTGAAAGGCCCAACAGAAAAAATTAAAATTATTGCTGAAAAAAATAAAATCAATTTCAATTATATTGATAACAAACATTTTTCCATCTCAATTAATGAGGCAACTTCACTTAATGATATTCAATTGATTGTTGATGTGATTGCAAAAGGGGTTGAAAAAGATTCTGTTATTATAAGTCAGACTACTAGTGAAAGTAAAATTCCTAAGGATTACGTAAGAGAATCTAAATTTTTACAAACAAAAATTTTTAATATTCATCATTCTGAGACGAGTTTAATGAGATATATTAAAAAACTAGAAAGGAAAGATTTATCACTAACCCATTCGATGATTTCCCTGGGATCATGTACTATGAAATTAAATGCTGCTTCAGAAATGATTCCTATAAGTTGGTCTAAATGGAATAATATTCATCCTTTTGTTCCATTGAATCAAGCCAAAGGTTATCAAATGTTAATTGATAAATTAGAAAAACAATTAAACGAAGTAACAGGATTTTCAGGAACATCTTTACAACCTAACTCTGGAGCTCAAGGTGAGTATGCTGGACTAATGGTAATTAGGGCATATTTAAAAAGTATCTCACAAGGACATAGAAATATTTGTTTAATTCCATCTTCTGCTCATGGAACGAATCCTGCGTCTGCAGTAATGGCAGGAATGAAGGTAGTAGTTATTGGAACCGATAAGTATGGAAATATTAATGAACAAGAATTAAAAGAAAAAGCTGAACTTCATCAAGAAAACTTAGCTGCACTGATGGTTACTTACCCCTCAACACATGGTGTATTTGAATCATCAATTCAAGAAATAACTAAAGTAGTTCATGATAATGGAGGGCAAGTATATATGGATGGTGCCAATATGAACGCCCAAGTAGGTTTAACTAATCCTCATATAATAGGGGCAGATGTTTGTCACTTAAACCTACACAAAACCTTTGCAATTCCTCATGGTGGAGGCGGGCCTGGAGTTGGTCCAATATGCGTTGCCAAACACTTGGTTCCATTCTTGCCAAATAATCCAATAATTAATGTTAGTTCCAAAGAAAGTGTTAAATCAATTTCTGCTGCTCCTTGGGGATCAGCCTTGGCTTGTGTTATTTCTTATGGATACATTTGTATGCTAGGATCAAAAGGACTAAAATCTTCAACTGAATATGCTATTTTAAATGCAAACTATATAAAATCTAGAATTGAAAAACATTATGGTATTTTATACCAAGGAGAAAACGGAAGAGCAGCACATGAATTAATAATAGATTGTCGTCCTTTCAAGGAAAACGGAATTGAAGTAATGGATATAGCCAAACGATTAATTGATTACGGTTTTCATGCACCTACAGTTTCTTTTCCTGTTCCAGGAACTATGATGATAGAACCGACAGAAAGCGAAAATTTAGATGAAATAGATCGTTTTTGTGATGCTATGATAGCGATAAGATCAGAAGTCGAACATTGCACAAAAGAAAATAAAAATAATTTGCTTTGTAATGCTCCCCACACTATTGAAATGATAAGTTCAGAAAAATGGAATTACCCATACACTAGAAATGAAGCTGTTTTTCCTTTACCTTTTGTTTCAGAAAATAAATTTTGGCCCTCAGTAAGAAGAGTTGATGATGCGTATGGAGATAGAAATCTAATCTGCACATGTGAACCAATTGAATCGTATATAGAAAACTAGGTTTTTTTGATTAAGTTTTCTATTTTATGTTAATAAATTAAAGTATTTATGTCAATATGTATTACTGGAACTGGATCATATATTCCAGAAATTATTAAAAAAAATAAAGACTTTTTAGAGAATACATTTTTAAACTCGGATGGAAGTAATTTTAAAGTTTCAAACGAAGTAATAATAAAAAAATTTCAAGCTATAACTGGAATTGAAGAGCGTAGATATGCAAAAAGTAATCATAATTCCTCTGATCTAGCTTTTTTTGCAGCAAAAAATGCAATAAATGATTCAAAAATTGATCAGGAAAATCTAGATTACATAATTGTCGCTCATAATTTTGGTGATATAAAATCCGGAACCAAACAGTTTGATCAACTTCCAAGCTTAGCCTCAAGAGTAAAATATAAATTAGGCATAAATAACCCTAGTTGTGTGTGTTATGATTTAATTTTTGGATGTCCAGGATGGATTGAAGGTGTAATCCATGCACAAGCATTTATTAAAGCTGGTATGGCTAAAAAGTGTTTAGTAATTGGTGCAGAAACTTTGTCAAGAACTTATGATACAAGCGACAGAGATTCAATGATATTTTCCGATGGCGCAGGTGCCTCAATTATTGAGAAAAAAGATGAAGTTCATAATCAAGGAATTCTTTCTCATAAGACATGTACCTTTTCATCTGAAAATACTTTTGATTTATTTTTAGGAGAGTCATTTGACAACAAAAATAAATCTAATGATAAATACATAAAAATGTATGGTCATAAAATTTATGAATTTGCTATCACCAAGGTTCCACAAGCTTTGAAAGATTGTTTAGAAAATAGCGGAAAATCAGTAAATGATGTAAAAAAAATATTTTTACACCAAGCTAATGAGAAAATGGATGATGCTATGGTCAATAGATTTTATAAACTATACGATTTACCTAGACCAGACAATATTATGCCAATGTCAATTGGCAAACTAGGTAATAGTTCTGTAGCTACTATTCCCACTTTATTAGATTTAGTTAAAAAAAATAAACTAGAAAATCATTCTTTAAAAAAGGGAGATATAATTCTTTTTGGAAGTGTTGGTGCTGGAATGAATGTCAATGCAATTACTTATCAAGTTTAGTATTGCTTAAAATAAATTTACTTCTTCAATACTTTAAATCAATATTCATAACTTTGAATAATTAATATTACTATGTTTTACCTCAATGACATTGGACGATACTTTATAATGATAAGAATGTCATTTTTTAAACCCTGTAAATGGAGGGTTTTAAAAAAATTAATTTTTAAAGAAATTAATGACTTAATAATTGAGTCTATCCCAATTGTTGTAATTCTTTCTTTTTTTATTGGGGCAGTTGTATCAATTCAAACAGCTTTAAACCTAAGTAGTCCTTTTCTTTCAAAATCATTAATTGGTTTCGCAACTAGACAATCAGTAATACTTGAATTTGCTCCTACATTTATGTCAATAATAATGGCAGGAAAAGTTGGTTCTTATATAACTTCAAGCATAGGAACAATGAGAGTTACTGAACAAATAGATGCTCTAGAAGTTATGGGAATAAATCCACTTAATTATTTAGTTTTCCCTAAAATAATAGCGCTATTATTTTACCCTTTTGTAATTACAATAGCAATGTTTGTCGCAATCTTTGGCGGTTTTTTAGCAATGACATTTGCTGGAGTCCCAAGTGAAGAATTTATCACAGGAATTCAAACGGAATTTGAACCATTTCATATTTTTTACTCATACGTAAAAACAATTTTGTTTGCTTTAATTTTAGCTACGGTACCAGCATATCATGGGTTCTATATGAAAGGTGGAGCACTTGAAGTAGGTAAAGCTAGTACTTCCTCTTTTGTTTGGACTTCAATTATAATTATAGTAGTCAATTTTATTATAACTCAATTATTATTAAGCTAATGATAGAGATAAAAGAAATTAGTAAATCGTTTGATGGAAATAAAATTTTAAATAATATTTCTACCAGTTTTGTTAAAGGAAAAACAAATTTAATTATTGGGCAAAGCGGATCTGGTAAAACTGTATTATTGAAATGTTTACTAGGTCTCCATTCTTCGGACAATGGTGAAATCCTTTATGATGGAGTTTCTAACAAAAACATGTCAGAATCCAATAAAACATTACTTAGAAGAGAAATGGGTATGGTTTTCCAGGGAAGTGCTCTATTTGACTCCATGACTGTTTTAGAAAATGTGATGTTTCCATTACAAATGCTAACCCAAAAGAAAAATGATGAGATTATTCAAAGAGCTGAAAATGCAATATATAGAGTTGAATTGAAAAAAGCGAAACAAAAACTTCCATCTGAACTCTCAGGAGGCATGCAGAAAAGAGTAGCCATAGCTAGGGCTATTGTTATGAATCCTAAATATTTATTTTGTGATGAACCAAATTCAGGTCTTGACCCAAGAACTGCTATTGTGATTGATAATTTAATCCAAGAAATTACCAAAGAATATGACATAACTACTATAATCAACTCACATGATATGAACTCCGTTTTAGAAATTGGTGAAAAAATAATATTTCTTGAAAATGGGATGAAAAAATGGGAGGGTACAAATAAAGAAATATTTTCTACTAAAAATAAATCTATTACAGATTTTGTTTATTCTTCAGAGCTTTTAAAAAAGGTAAAAAAATATTTATAATTCTATTTTACGAATTAAAACAAAAGTACTATCAGTTAGTTTAAATTTTAGCAAATTTCTAATTTTTTCTTCTTGAATTTCGATGTAATCTGTAGAAACATTTTTTGACCATTTTGCTGTAAAAACTGAAATTGTATCTATACCAGAATCTACGTGCTTAACAGTTTTATAAAAATCAATAATACTATCAAAATTAATTTTAATTTCTTTGAAGATAGAGTTATAAAAGATTTCTATTTCATCTTTTTTTTCTAACTTTTTAAGTTTTTGTTCTAAAATTTTGATTTGACGATTTTTATCAACTAAATCTAAGGAATCTCTAAATCGGAGTTCTGATAAAAAACGTTTTTGTTCTTTAAAATCATTTACTAAGTTCTGTTGATTGATAAAAATACTTGTCAATGATAATGAAGAGTATTTCTTTATTTTAGCATTAAGAATATCTATTACTTCATTTGAGACTGATTCAAAGCCAAAGTTATTTAAAACGATTTGAGATTCTTTATCCTCCCACGGCCAAGAATATTTTTCTTTATTTTCATTGGAGTTATAAGTAATAACAGCAGTTCTTTGAAGAAAATCTTTATTTTTTAACCCTTCTAGTTCATATTTTAAAAATTCCTTTGCAGATGTGTTGAAATTACTTTCATTTAATACTCCAAAAAAAGTGTAAGAAGCAGGAATAATCATTAAAATTGCAAATAATGTAATTAATCTTGAAGTAGCTTTTCTTCTTTTAGAATTAGCATAGTTTATCATTGGAAATCCAAGGAGTTTAATGACTAAATAAGTTGCTAAGACGATGAAAAGAGTATTTATCATAAATAAATACATAGCCCCAACAGAAAATGCAATATTACCAGTTGCTAAACCAAATCCAACGGTACACAAAGGCGGCATTAAAGCTGTTGCTATTGCTACCCCATAAATAACTGAAGAAATTGTTCCTTTTTTGGTTCTAGCTATTATTAAAGCTAACCCTCCAAAAAAAGCAATTAGGACATCTCTTATATCTGGCTTTGTTCTCGATAATAGCTCAGATGATTCTTCTCTAAGTGGAAAAAAAGTAAAAAACAAATAAGCGGTAACAACACTTAAAACTACCATTACAATAAAATTTACAATGGATTTTTTTAATGTTTCTAAATCATTTATTGCAATAGATAAGCCAAAACCTAAAATAGGTCCCATAAGTGGAGAAATTAGCATTGCTCCAATAACAACAGGGATAGAATTAGCATTAAGGCCAATAGATGCAACAAAAATAGAGCAAATTAAAATCCAGGCTGTTGCCCCTTTGATTGAAATATCCTCTCTTATAGAGTTTAAAGTTGACTCTTTGTCTGTATTTTGTCTGAAGTCTAATATATCTTTTAAAAATGAAAAAATAAATCTTAATAAGCCTTTTTCATTTTTAGAAACAGGATTTTTATTAATTATATTTTCATCTGAAAAATTAAATTTAGATTCCATTATTATTTTTGTTTTAATCCAGTAAGCTCTGAAGAACTTCTAATTTTAGCACCAAGTCCATCTATCATCTCAATATTATATTTCTTACAAATAGAAGATTCTGGAACTTCTGAAGTAGATCTATCTCCTCCATTTGCGAAAATATCAGGTTTTACAGATTCAAGAGAAGCACAAACTGTTTTGTCCATATCTACAGATAAAAAAACTTCATCTACCATTTTTAAGCATTTCACTATTTCTACCCTATCTGATTCGTCCATGAATGGTTTTCCTTTTTTCAATATGCATTGGTGATTATTATTAACAATAACTACAAGTTTATCACCAAGTTTTTTAGCTAATTTTAAATATTCTAAGTGGCCTATATGAATCGGATCAAAATAACCACTAACTGCAACTCTTTTCATAATTTATTTTTTTTACTCTAGAAACTGGTGAAAATAAATACTTTTTTCTTGATTCTATTTCTTCACAAATATATCTTTTTCTTAATTTACCTATTTTCTTGAAAATTCTATTTTCGTTATGTTGAAATAATTCATCATTTAAAATATCAAACAAAAAAATATTACTGTCCTTTTTTACATCATATCTACTTAATGAAATAACTAAATCAACATTTGAATCTGTGGTCGCAGAGGGATTCTTTAAATATTTAGCTAATTTTGAAAGAATATTGTCTGGGAAAATTAAATTATTTAAAAATGGCAACATCATCAATTTAAATGTATTTTTCCATTCATTTCCATGAGGACGAATCATCATTTTTGAATTTTGACTCACTTTGAAATGAGCTAGTTCATGAATTAACGTAATTAAAAATCTATAAGGATTACTTATATGGTTTATAGTGATTTGATTGGACCCATCTTTAAGTCTTCTAAAATCTCCGTGTTTGGTTTTTCTTACATTAACAACTTTAATAATTAAATTATCCTCATTAATTAAATTTTCCACAAGATCAATAGATGTTTTTGGAACATAATCTAATACTTCATTTTTTTTCATGGATTTGTAGTGGAAACAGGAATAGTTTTTCCATTAAAAAAAGTATTTCCTTCCAACGAAAATTTATAAATAAAATTTGCCATTTCAAAGGAACTAATATTTGCTTTATATCCCGGAAATGCTTCTTCTAACATTTCTGTTTGAACTGCACCCAAAGCTAAAGTATTAAAACAAAATTCTGATTCTTTAAACTCCTCTGCCAACATTTCAGTTAATATATTTAAAGCTCCTTTACTGCTTGAATATGCGGACAAACCAGGAAATTTACTTGAACCTCCAATACCTCCAATACTACTTATATTGATTATATGACTTTTTTTAATAAAGTATGGAAGTAATTGTCTGATAAGTTCTGCTAATCCAAAAACATTTACATTATAAACTGATTGAAAATCTTTAAAAGATGTTTCACTAAATGGTTTATTAATTAAAGCTCCTGCATTATTTATCAATATATCCACCTTTTTGATATTCTTGGAAAGGGCACTTAAAGTTTCGGTAATAGATTTTTGGGATGAGATATCAACATGATATGACTTAACATTTTTTAGATTTAAATCGGATATTGATTTATTGTTTCTAGACAATGCAATTACATTAAAATTATTTGTATTAAAAATCTTAATTAACTCAAAACCTATTCCTCTACTACAGCCAGTAATTATAACATTTTTCATTAAAATAAAATTTAAATTTAAACTAGCATTGTAACTGGGTTTTCAATGAAGCCTTTTAGGGTTTCTAAAAATAATGATCCTGTAACCCCATCAACAGTCCTGTGGTCACAAGCAAGAGTTAATTTTATAGTATTTCCAATTTGGATTTTTTCCTCCTTAACAACGGGTTTTTGAACAATACTTCCTACAGAGAGTATAGCTGAATTTGGTTGATTTATTATAGAAGTAAATTCCATTATTCCAAACATTCCCAAATTAGATACTGTAAAAGTACTACCTTCCATATCATTTGGACTCAATTTCTTATTTTTTGATTTCGACGCTAAATCTTTTACTTCTAATCCTATTTGTGTTAGAGACTTCTCATTAGCAAAACGAATAACAGGAACAACTAACCCATCAGTTACACCAACTGCAACACCAACATGAACATGATGATTTAATCTCATTTTATCTTCAAACCACTGTGAATTAACCCTAGGATGTAGTTTTAAAGCCATTGCACAAGCTTTAACTACAATGTCATTAAATGATATTTTAGTATCCGGTAAAGTATTGTATTGTTTTCTAAATGCGATTGCATTATCCATATCAAATTCAACATTCAAATAATAATGAGGTGCAGAGAATTTAGATTCCTTCAATCTTCGGGCTATAGCCTTTCTCATTTGAGAATTTTCAATTTCATCGAAGCTTTCTGTTCCTTTTAATATTTTTTCATCTTTTAGGAAAGGTAAACCAACAGCTATTGAAACATTTTGTGAGCTCTTTCCAGCTTCATCATTTATTGGAATATGATTTTCAATATCTGATTTGGTAATTCTTCCATTATCTCCAGAACCAATTACAGATGATAAATCTATGTTTTTTTCTTTAGCTATTTTCTTTGCCAATGGAGATGCTAATATTCTGTCACTTGAGGATAACAACTGGTTGTCATTTTCGGATTCAACAATTTGGTTAATTTCATCTGGAAAATCTAAATTTTCAGTTATGGCGGGGTCTTCAATTACTACTTTTCCAAAATTATCAATTGCAGATTTAAAATCAGCATTTTCATCACCAATTACCGCTAATAAACTATCAACTAAAGCAGTTTCACCATTTTTAATTCCTATATACAAAAGTGTTCCTTCATAAAAAGATTCAAATTCCATTGTAGCTTTATCAGTCTCTATTTCTGCTAAAATATCACCTTCCTTAACTTCATCTCCAATATTCATTAACCAACTCGAAACAGTCCCTTCCTCCATGGTGTCACTTAACCTTGGCATTTTAATTAATTGGAAATTATTTGATTTAGAAGCAGGTTCTGTCAAATCTTCAGATTTTTCTGTCTCATTAATTTGATCAACTAAATCCAATTGACCAATCATTTTAAGTTCACTATTTATTAAAGCACTTATATCTTCGTCTTTTTCACCAACCACAGCTAATAAAGTATCTACTGCTGCAGTTTCGCCTTCATTTATCCCAATGTGCAAAAGAAATCCTTCATGAAATGATTCAAATTCCATTGTGGCTTTATCGGTTTCTATTTCTGCTAAAATGTCCCCCTCTTTAACTTCATCTCCAATATTTACAAGCCATTTAGCAACTACACCTTCTTCCATGGTATCACTTAATCTGGGCATATTAATTATCTGGGCCATTATTTTAATTTATGAGAAATGAAATTATAATTATCTTCTTCGTATACTGCGTCATACATTACACTCTTCTCAGGGTAAGGAGAATCTTCTGCAAATTTTTCGCATTCTAAAACTTTAGCCTTTATCATTCTATCAATATTAGAAATTTCTTGTTCCGTGGCAAAATCATTATCTAAAATCACTTTTTTTACCTGAGATATTGGATCTATTTTACGGTATTCATTAACCTCATCCTTAGTTCTGTACTGCTGTGCATCTGACATCGAATGTCCTCTGTATCTGTATGTTTTCATTTCTAAAAAGGTAGGACCTTCACCATTTCTTGCTCTTAAAATTGCCTCATCTAGAGCTTCTGCAGCTTTAATTGGATCCATTCCATCCACAGGACCACAAGGCATTTCATAACCTAAACCTAATTTCCATATATCAGTGTGATTTGCTGTTCTTTCTACAGAAGTTCCCATTGCGTATCCGTTATTCTCTACAATAAAAACTACAGGTAATTTCCAAAGCATAGCTAAATTTAATGTTTCATGAAGGGATCCTTGTCTTACTGCACCATCTCCCATAAAACATAATGTTACTGCTTCTCTATTGAAATATTTATCTCCAAAAGCCATCCCTGCACCCAAAGGAATTTGTCCACCTACTATTCCATGTCCTCCGTGAAATCTATGCTCTTTGGAAAAAATATGCATAGAACCCCCAAGACCCATCGACGTTCCAGTAGATTTTCCGTATAATTCAGCCATAATTCTTTTAGGATCAACACCCATTCCAATTGGCATAACGTGATTTCTATATGCTGTAATCATTCTATCTTTTGTCAAATCCATAACATGAAGAGCTCCTGCTAAGACTGCCTCTTGACCGTTATAAAGGTGTAAAAAACCTCTTACCTTCTGCTGAATATAAACTGCAGCTAGTTTGTCCTCAAATTTTCTCCAAAAAAGCATGTCTTCATACCATTTCAAATACGTCCCTTTATTAATCTCCTTCATTTTAAATAATTAAAATTTATTTCATTCAAAGTTTAATGAAATTATAATGCAAAGTTAATATAACTAAACAATTGTTTAAAATTAAAAACAAATTATATTATTAATAAAAATTGTAGGTAAATGAAAACCTTAGAGTGTTTTCTAACGGACTAATCACACTTGAGGTTGATAATAGGTAAGATAAATCTAAATTAATTTCATCAATTTTAAAACCAGTCCCAAAAGTTATATATTTTCTAGCACCTTTATTTTCGTTTTCATTAAAATACCCTGCTCTAATAGCAAACGAATCATTATATAAATATTCTAAACCTAAGGCAACTGTGAGCTCCTTAAGCTCTTCACTAAAACCTCCAGGCGCATCACCAAAAGATTTAAAAATTCCACTTAAAAAGTTTACATCAACTTGATTGTAGCCAATGATTTCTTCGTTAGAATTATAAATAGGTACACTTGGGGAGGGAACAAGTAATTTATTTAATTCTAAATTAACTGAAACTTTATTAGATGAATCAAAAATAAAATCAAATGCAGTTCCTAGCTTAAGGTTTGTAGGTATATAATTATTTTTACCTAACTCCTCATATTTCATTCTAGGTCCAATATTTGATATGTTAAAGCCAGCTCTTAAAATTCCATTAAAATTATTATAAGACTTTTCATCAGATTGATAAAAACCTGAAATATCTACTGCAAAAGAGCTTGCAGAATCAGAATTGGAATCAACTGATTGCAATTTAACATCAGACATAAGAAACCTTCCTGTAACTGCCAAAGCAAAGTAATCGCTTAATTTTAAAGAATATGACGCATCTAAGGTAAATTCGTTTGGATTTTCTAAAAGCGGAATGTCTTGAGGATTTTGAATAATATCAATATCTCCTAAACTGAAATATTTAAAACTTGCTGACCAAGAACTTCTCTCGTCTATAATATTAAAATAATTAATATTTGCGAGAAAAACATCACTCACTAATTTACTTAAATAAGGTGTATAACTAACTCCAACTCCTGAAAGATTTTCTGAAAAAACATATTTAGAAGGGTTCCAGTGTTGAGAAAACGCATCTGGTGAAGTTGCTACGCCTTGTTCACCTAATCCTGATGCTCTGGCATCAGCAGAAATCATTAAAAATGGAACAGCTGTGGTTATTACTCTTCTGTCTTGAGAAAAATTGTAATTAAATACTAAAATTGTAAAAAATAAAAGTAGTGTATTTTTGTTCATAATTATTAAACGTTAAATATATATAAATATTATTTTTAGTTGTTTTAATTAAAATAATTATTTTTTTTAAACTATTTGCTATCTTGCAACTTGAAAAAGATGAGAAAACATATTTATAATATGAAAAAATACAATTTATTTAGATTTCCGTTATTCTTGTTAACTATATTAATTATTACAGGTTGTAACAGAAATTCAATGAAAAGCGGAAAGGATAGTTCACAAGCTACTGGATGGAGTATGAAATCAAAAGACGGTGGTTTTCAGAGTAAAAAAGCATTCAAAGGGCAACCTGCTGGTCCTGGCTTGGTTTTTGTTGAAGGTGGAACTTTTACAAAGGGGAATGTTAAAGATAATGTAATGCATGACTGGAATAATACTCCTACACAACAATATGTTAGGTCTTTTTTTATTGATGAAACTGAAGTTACTAATGAAATGTACGGAGAGTATCTATATTGGATGGAAGAAATTTTTTCAGAAAATTTTCCAGAAATATACAAAGCTGCTCTGCCCGATACACTAGTTTGGAGAAACCCTTTAGGTTTTAATGAAGATATGGTAAATAATTATTTAAGACATCCTGCTTTTCAAAATCATCCTGTAGTTGGAGTAAAATGGCAACAGGCGGTTAATTTTGCCAAATGGCGAACAGATAGGGTAAATGAGATAATTTTAGAATCTAAAGGATATATTAGACCAGGCGCTAAAATGCCTGATAGTATAACTGACGGCTATACATTCAATACAGAGCAATATTTGAAAGATCCTGAAAATGCATATGGTGGAAAAATGAATTCACTTGCGGGTGACAAGGCAAAAGAAACAAATGAAGAAGGTGAAGAAAAGGTTAAATATTCTACTAGAGCAGATGGAGATTTATTGCCTGAATACCGATTACCAACAGAGACAGAGTGGGAATATGCTGCGCTAGCATTAAGTGAGATTTCTAAGGATAATGTTTACCGTGGAAAGAAAAAATTTCCATGGGATGGGGATTACACTAGATCAGGAAAGAAAAAAAATGTTGGGGATCAGTTGGCTAATTTTAAATTATCCGACGGTGATTATGGTGGTATTGCTGGCTGGTCAGAAACAGGATCAGGTATAACAACTAATGTCAGAGCATACCCTCCAAATGATTTCGGATTATATGGAATGGCAGGAAATATTGCAGAATGGGTTGCAGATGTTTACAGACCTATTATTGATGAGGATGCAAATGACTTTAACTACTACAGAGGAAATCAGTACAAACAAGCTGTAATTGATGAAAATGGAAAAACGGTTACTATTGATGAGGAAAATGCTAGTTATAACGCTTTACCAGGATCTCTTTTAGAGGAAGTTCTTAGTACCGAAGATGTTACTAAACAACAAAGAGTCAATTACTCAACCGGAGATAATAGAGATTTTAATGATGGAGACAGAGGATCTGTTAGAGATTTTCAAATTGAAGGTGATTATTCCCGAATGTATAACGCTCCATCAGAGGAAGATGGAGGTGAAGAAAGAACTACTCTAATAAATGATGAAGCTAGAGTTTTTAAAGGTGGCTCTTGGTTGGATAGAGCTTATTATCTCGATCCAGCCCAAAGAAGATACTTGCCAGGCAATATGACCACAAACTTTATTGGGTTTAGATGTGCAATGTCTTATCTCGGTGACACTAGAAATTCAACAAAGCCAAGAAAAAGATAGTTTTCTTTTTAACATAATTTTTCAGAAATAAATTTATTGTTCTCTTAATTCATTATTTTTAAGAAATGACAACCGATCAATTATATGAATTATTTCTAAATTGTAATGGGATTTCAACTGATACAAGATCAATTGAAGAGGGGAACCTTTTTTTTTGTTTAAAGGGTGATAATTTTGATGGAAATGATTATGCTTCCGAAGCTCTATTAAAAGGAGCTAAAAATGTAATTATAGATAATCATAATTTAGATAATTCAAACTTTATAAAAGTTGATAATGTTTTAAATTCCCTACAATTACTTTCATCTTATCATAGATCTAAATTAAAAAACACAACCTTTATAGCTCTTACTGGAAGTAATGGAAAAACAACAACTAAAGAGCTTATTACTAATGTATTAAGAAAAGAATTTAAAACAAGCTCGACAATAGGTAATTTAAATAATCACATTGGAGTTCCTCTTACTTTACTGAAAATCAAAAAAGATTCTGAATTTGCGATAATAGAAATGGGAGCTAATCATATAGGTGAAATAGCATTTTTAACAAACTTAATTAAACCAGACTTAGGCTATATAACTAATTTTGGAAAAGCACATTTAGAGGGCTTTGGCGGTTTAAATGGTGTAATAAAAGGGAAATCTGAATTGTATAATTGGTTAATCAAAAATGATAAACCAGTTCTAATAAACACAAGCGATAAAAAACAAATCAATTTTATTAATTCCAAATCGATAACATTTGGAATAAAAAATGACGCTAACTATATATTTAAAAAAAATAATTTTGGAGATTTCATTTCTGTTTTATATAAAAAAGTTGAAATCAATAGTAATTTAATTGGCGACTACAACTTTGATAATATAACTTCGGCAATTTCTTTAGGCTTGTATTTTGATATTAATATCAACTCAATAAAAAATGCAATAGAAAATTATATTCCAAAAAATAACAGATCTGAAATTTTATTTAATAATGAAAAAAAAATAATTTTAGATGCATATAATGCCAACCCTACTAGCATGAGCTTAGCTATTGATTCATTTTTAAAAATAGAAGGGTCAAAAGCTTTAATTTTAGGAGATATGTTTGAACTTGGGGAGTACTCCAATAAGGAACATCAAAAAATAATTAATCGTTTAGAAAAAGAAAATAACAAAACTTTTTTTGTTGGAAATGAATTTTATAAACTTAAAAAAAAAAGTAATAAAGTTTTATTTTTTAAAGACAAAAAAGATTTGATAAAAAAAATATTTAATCAAAAAATAATAGAAAAAAATATTCTAATCAAAGGTTCAAGAGGAATGAAAATGGAGGAGATAGTAGATCATATTTAAAATTATTCTTTTTCAATTTGATTATATATCATTAATATCAAAAGCCCAAAAACTATTCCTGAAATTATTAAAGTAATATTAGCTAGCCCAGTTGCTAAAAAAGATAGTCTTAGTAATATTGTAGAAATTATAAATCCTGTATTTCTAATTAACTGACTATATCTTTCTGTATATTGAAAGGAAAGTAATAAAATAAAAACATCAACTAAAATTAAAAGAGTAAAAAATTCATTAAAAAATAAATAGTTAATATTTACATCAAATGACTCATTAATAAAAACGCCGTTATACCAACTAAAAAAACTAATAAAAATAATCCCTAGTAGAATTGGCAAGAGAACAATACTAACTAGTTTTTTTGATGCAATAAATCGATCTAACTTTTCCGAAACAGACTTAAGGGGTAAATCTTCTTTAGTTCTTCGAAACAGGTAAATTAGAAAAAATATTACAAGTATACCTACCAAATCATATATCAGTTGAAGGTTATTAGGGTTTTCAATCCAATTAGCGTTCAAGTCTATTAACGGAATGTCTCCAAAGATTTTTCGAATTACAATTAATGATATTATTTCATATTGTTTACCAACTGCTGTGGTAAAAGATCTTGGTATATAATAAATTAACAAAAAAGCTTCGTATACTAAAATAAATGAAAAAGGGGTGTATAAAGCTGATATTGGGTTAGAAAGTAAGTTAGATTGTATAATTACTAAATCAATTAAATTATAATTATTTAAAAAAATTAGAGATAAGTGAACTACAAAGCCAATCGAAGCCAGATATAAAATATATTTTTCAACAATCTTTATGATTTTTTCAGAAAAAACTATTGAAAAAACATTTTCTATTTTGTTTTGGATCATCACAAGTTTTAAATATTATATTGTTAAAAGTAAGTTTTTTATAGTAATTAAATATCTTATATACTTTTTAAATAACTTAGTTAAAAAATAAAAACGAAAAATTTTATGAAAAATTATATTTTAAATTTTGTTATTTTTTTACTATTTGTAGGCTGCAATAACCCTAATAATAAACAATGGATTTCCTATGACGAATCTTCAGAAATTAAATCAAATCAAGATCATGATATAGATAGAATGCAGTTTAAATTAATTCAATCCAAGTATAATGATAAAAATAATTGGTTTGGTAAACTGAATAATTATTTAGAAGATTTTTCTGAAAATGAATACCAAATTTTAAAACCATTAATTTTTGAAAAAGATATCCCATCAATTCAAAAACTAATAATTTCTGGAGACCTTACATATGAGAAGCTCACTCTATTTTATCTGTACAGAATAAAAAAAATTGAATTCAATAAAAACACCTATTTAAATTCTATTATTTCACTAAATCAAAATGTTATTTTAGAAGCACGAGAAAAAGACAAAAAAAAACCAAATTCTATTTATTCTCTTCACGGAATACCAATTTTTTTAAAAGACAACATCAACTTTAATGGATTACCCACAACTGCAGGGGCTGCTTTATTAAAAGATAATATAGCTGAAGATTCTTATGTAGTAAAAAAATTAAAAGAGAGTGGAGGTTTAATTTTAGGAAAAACTAATCTAAGTGAATGGGCATATTATTTTTGTGTAGGATGTCCACTTGGTTACAGTGCAATAGGAGGGCAAACATTAAACCCTTACGGAAGAAAAGAATTTGAATCAGGTGGTTCTAGCTCAGGGAGTGGTGTAGCAATTTCTGCTAATTTATCATCTGTAGCACTAGGATCTGAAACATCTGGATCAATTCTTTCCCCCTCCTCTTTAAATTCGATTGTTGGGCTTAAGCCTACTATAGGACTTGTAAGTAGAACTGGAATTGTTCCTATTTCAAGTACTTTAGATACTTCAGGACCTATGACTAAAAACGTTATAGATAATATGATTGTTTTCAATAGTATTATGGGATACGATGAAAATGACAACTATTCAAGAAAAAAGATAAATATTGAGTTCGAAAAAATAAAAAATGCTTCTCTAACTGGTAAAAGATTTGGAGTATTTAAAAGTTTATTAAGAGAGCCAATTTATAAAAAAGCAATTAAAGACATCAAAGAAGCTGGTGGAATAATAATCGAATTTGATCCCCCAAAAATTGATTTTTCAGGTTTTAGAAAAATTCTAGACGTTGACATGAAGAAAGAGTTGCCTGAATATTTATCTAGATACGCCAAAAATAATATAGAAGTAAAAAATATTTCAGACATAATAAATTTTAATTTAAAAGACAGTATAAAAAGAGCTCCGTATGGACAGGGTATATTTGAAGGAATAGTCTCTGACAATACCTCCAAGGAAGATTTTAAAAGATTAAAAGTTAGACTAAAAAAAGAGGGACAAAGATATTTTGTTGTTCCTTTATTGAAATACAATTTAGATGTAATTTTATCTATAAATAACTATCATGCAGCCTATGCTGCAGCTGCACATTATCCGTGTTTAACTGTTCCTATGGGTTACAGAGAATCTGGTATTCCTACCAATTTGACTTTTATAGGTCCTTCTTTTAGTGAAAATAAGTTATACCAGTTAGGATTCGCTTATGAAAAAGAAACTAAAAACAGAATTCCGCCAATAGAATAATGAAAAATTATTTGTTTTTAATCAAATAATCTAAGGCTAATGTTGTCATGGATTTTAAACCAGTTAACATAGCTGAATCATCAACATAGAAATCGGGTGTATGATGTGGGGCAGCAATTAATGGATCTGATCCTTTTTTAGCGCCTCCTATGAAGAAATACATCCCTGGCACTTTTTCTTGAAAGAAAGAGAAATCTTCAGCACCTGTAATTGCATTCATTGAATTTACATTATTCGAACCATTAATTCTTTTCAGTGAAGGTAGCATTAACTCATATAAATCAGGATCATTATATGTAATAGGATAACTAACTTGATATGTGATTTTTGCTTTAGCATTATTGGCTTCTGCAATATTTAAAACAATCTCTTCTAATCTCTTCAAAACTATTTTTTTCATTCCCTCATCTAAAGTTCTAATAGTTCCCAACATATATAAACTTTCAGGAATAATATTACTTCTTACTCCACCGTGAATACTTCCGATTGTTACAACTGCTGCTGCTTCTGTAAGAGGCATATTTCTACTAACTATAGTTTGTATTGAATTTATCATTTGAGAAGCAGTAACTATTGGATCAATTCCAGTCCATGGTGTTGACCCATGAGTTTGAACTCCTTCAATATCAATTCTAAATTCGTTCACTGCTGCCATTATTCCTTTGGGCCTCACATAAACTTGTCCAGCTCCAATTTGAGACCAAATATGAAGTCCAAAAATGGCATCTACATCTGGATTTTTTAAAACTCCTTCTTTAATCATAAGTTCAGCACCACCCTCCTCTCCAGATGGAGCACCTTCCTCTGCTGGTTGAAAAATAAACTTAATAGTGCCAGGAATCTGATCTTTTAATTCATAAAGTATTTTGGCAGTTCCTAACAAAATAGCTGTATGTGTGTCGTGACCACACGCATGCATAACAGGAACAGTTTCTCCGTTATATTCTCCGACCATATTAGACTTCCAAGGCAAATCTGCTCTTTCCTTTACAGGCAAACCATCAATATCCGCTCTTAAAGCTACAACAGGACCAGGCTTCCCTCCTCTAAGAACAGCAACAACTCCAGTTTTTGCTACGCCAATTTGAGGATTTAAACCAATTTTCTTTAATTCTGCAGCTATTCTTTCGGCAGTTTTAAATTCTCTATTGCTTAATTCTGCATTTTCATGAAACCAATGCCTCAGTTCAATTATATCAGATTCATAATTTGAAGACAATTCATTAATTTTTTTGTCAAAATCCTGAGAATAACTTGTTAAAGATAGAATCAGAAAAAATAAATATAAATTTTTATACATAGTGTAAAATTTAGTGGGTCATACTGGATTCGAACCAGTGACTTCTACCCTGTCAAGGTAACACTCTAAACCAACTGAGTTAATGACCCTATTTAAAAACAGTAAATTTAATTTTTTTCAATATTTTTATTTTTAAAATAATTCCATATAATAAAAGTACCAAAAATCAATACAATTATAGATAAATAAGAACTTTCAAAGCCAAATTCACCTCCATTTAACATATTATTTTTAGGAATTGTAAAATCAATTATTGAATAAGAATCTAGTCCACTAACTTTAAATCCAAACATAGATTGAAAAAAATTCCAACTAAAATGGAGAGCTATTGGGAACCATAAGTTTTTCGTAAAAACATAAGATGCTCCTAAAAAGAATCCTGCTAAAAATATATTACATAATCCAAGTGAAGTCACATTTGGATTAGATCCATGAATTAGTGAGAAAAAAATCGAAGAAAGAAATAATGCAACATAGGGGTTAAAGGATTCTAGTAAATTTTTTAATAAATATCCCCTAAAAATGACTTCTTCAAAAATAGAGACTCCTGCAAATAACACAATGGATAATAAAATCTTATTTAAATTAAATGAATAATTAACAAATACTATTTCATTAATAGATAATAGAAATAAAAAAGCAAAAGCCATAATTAAAAAACCTAGAATTAATCCAAAATTAAATTCCTTTAATCTTCCATTTATTTTAAAACCTAATTCAATAATTGGCTGCTTATCAATGAATTTCATAAAAAGATATAACATGATAATCATAAAAAATATCATGGAATATTCTAAAATAATCATAGTATTTAAATCAACTGTTCCGCTTGACATTTTATTAAGATCATATCCTGCCAACAACAACAATAAACCTGCTAATAGTTGAGGAACAAAAAGCAAGAAAAAAGACAAAAGAGATTTAATCCAACCATTATGATTTGTTACATTTTTCATTATTTATTTATTTTTGAATTAAATAATATTGGGATGGTATATGAAACGGCGACAGGAATATCATTATTTAGTGCTGGTTCAAAATAAGGTAGTTTTTTAATGACCCTTTCCGCCTCCTGTCTAAAAAGATTAGGACCTAAAGAAGTTAAGTCATAAATAACACCGTCATTTTCGATTAATATTTCTATAAATACCACTACATCCTTTTCTGTTGTATTCGCTTTTTTAGGATACCTTAAGTATTTATTAATATGATTCTGTACTTTTTCCTTAAAACATGTTTTTGACCCGTCAGAATTCATTTTCTCACATCCAGGAAATAAAGGAGCCCACTCAACGCTATCTAAAGCAAAAACAAGGTTTGAGTTATTTTCTTTGACAGGAATTCTATAAGTAATTGGAATTTGAAAAGGAAAAGAACTTATAGAATCATTAATCTTACCAGGAATCATTTTAGGAAGTTTTGCAAAAATATCTTTAGCTGCTTTTTCAAATAATTGATTTGCAGCTAATAGAGCTTCTTTATTATCAAATTTAACACCTACAAGATTACAATTTGCGTTAATATCACCAACCATTCCATTTTTATTAATTTCAAAATAGACATTAACAACAGCCTGAAGCCCTAAATCTACAGCAGTTTTAGGGTAAGAGAAAAATTCATCAATATGCTCTTGCATAGATTCATCAAAACAATTTTTTTGTAAACTAGAAGGTATTAATTTACAAACAGGGAAAACAGGAAAATCCTCTTTTAAATTAATGTTTTCTTGAGATAAAATAGGGGATAAAAAAAATAACGAGATTAATAGTGAAAGAATTGATCTAAACATGAAATGCAAGATAATAAATTAACTGTATTATAAATTATTTTTAAATTTTGAATAAAAAAATTATATTTGAATTAGATTGGCATACTTTTTGGAATAATCTATTTGTTAAACTTTTAAATTATATATTATGAAAAAAATATTTCTTTATACGCTTGTTTTTCCTCTGATATTTTTGTCTTGTGAAAATTCTGATGTACTGTCAGATGATGAACTAATTGAAGCGATTATTGAAGCTGATAACAGAATCTCAGTTTCAAAAAATGATCTTCCTAAGTCTGCAATAAGTAGTCTAGATTTTAATATGCCTGATGATATTATACGTCAAGCTGAGTTAGCTCCAGAACTAGGTTATGAGGTTGAAATGAAGAGCTGGGACTTTTTTGATTTTGAACTTGATTATGAAAGAAACGACAATAAATATTTTTCTACAAGTGGAAGACCACTAGAATCATCAAAAGACAACAAAGATGGCTGGGGTGATAAAAGGGATAAAGATGGTAAGGATGAAAAGAAAAAAAGAGGACCGTGTTTTAAGTTTCAATACCCACTTTCTTATACAATGGGAGATGGTTCTGTAATTACAGGAGATGATAGAAAGGATATCCACACTCAAATGAAAGTATATTTTGAAAAGAACGGAAAAACCAAAGAAAATAAACCTAAATTAAATTTTCCTGTGACTATTTTAATGTTAGACGATGATAAAAATGTATTTAGTAAGGAAATTGAATCGCATAAACTTTTAAAAGAAGCTATGGATTACTGTAGAAGCAGTAAAGGTGATAAAGAAAGCGGAGACGATAAAAAAGGTTAATTGTTCTTTAAAATAATTTCTTAATAAGTCTCTAAAATGAGGCTTATTTTTTTACCTTCAATCCTATAAATAAAAAAAATACAGACAATGCCATAATCAAGTACCCTAATGGAATTAATGCAAAAGGTTCTAATAAATATCCGTTTTCATCAACTTCAATACCTATATATTCAAATGAAACAAAACATATTGTTCCAATTAGAAAAAGACAGGTTGCTATTTTTTGTTTGATTCCCATGTTTTCGTGAACTTTCCACTTTGTTTAACTTCTAGACCCTTTTCTATCCAATTATTATGATTATACTTTGGTAAATTTGGAATTGTATCTAAAGACGCTTTTAAAGTATTATAAATTTGATTTTCTTTATTAGTTAGGTTACTAATTGATATTTGTTTTTTTTCATACAAATCTTCTGAATATTTAAAAAAATCACCTCTTTTGTATAATTTGTATTCTTTATTTTGGGCATAAACTCCTTTTGAAATATCAGGGTTGTTTGCCCCCCACATTGGATTATAATAGGTGATTAAAACCTCTCTTTCGTTGTAGTCTTTATTATTAAACAAAGGCAATAAACTTTTTCCATATGACTCTGTTTTTTTAACATTTAAAATATCTTCAA
>Ga0115001_10000376_pt1 | contig 32551 bp, 25 predicted proteins | sample ArcticOcean_MG_C_12_FD_89869 | JGI IMG/M metagenome (GOLD analysis project Ga0115001, IMG submission 89869) | Marine microbial communities from western Arctic Ocean - ArcticOcean_MG_CB8_130 | ecosystem: Environmental > Aquatic > Marine > Oceanic | place: Arctic Ocean: Canada Basin | collected... | reverse complement strand
TTTTTTTTTTTTTTTTTTTTTTTTTTTTTTTTTTTTTTTTTCATTTTATTACTTTTTTTTTTTTTTTTTTTTATATTTTTAATTTCTTCATATATATTTTTTTTTATTTTTTCTGATAATAATTTTCCATCTATAATAGTGCTCATTTTTTTATTTTTTTTATAATTTCATTATTGAGAGAAAGGCCTCTTGTGTAATTTCTACATTTCCTACTTTTTTCATTCTTTTCTTTCCTTCCTTTTGTTTTTGTAATAATTTTTTCTTTCTTGATATATCCCCTCCGTAACATTTAGAAGTTACATTTTTATTTATACTATTAATTTTTTCTTTTACAATTATTTTATTTTCTATTGCTGCTTGTATGCCTATTTCAAACATTTGTTTATTTAATACTTTTTTTAACTTTTCACATATTTTCTTTCCTAAAACATATGCTTTACTTTTATGAGTCATCATTGATAATATATCTATATTTTTTCCATTTATTAAAATTTTTAATTTTACTATTTTTGATTCTTCAAATTTCGTTACTTCATAATCTATAAATGAATATCCTTGTGTTACATTTTTGATTTTATCAAAAAAATTAAATACTATTTCATTTAATGGAATTTCAAAAGTTAGTTTTATTTCTTCTTTTGTTATGTAAGTTTGATCTTTGAGTATTCCTCTATTATCCATACATATATTTATTATTTTTCCTATATATACTGATTTTGTTTTTATTTTTACTTCCGCTATTGGTTCTTCTATTTTATACATTCTGCTATTATCTGGTATTTCAGACGCTGATTTTATATATTTTACTTCATTTTTTTTATCAGTAATGCGTAATTCTATTGAGGGTATTGTAAGTATAATATTTATTTTAAATTCTCTTTCCAATCTTTCTTGTATTATTTCCATATGTAATACTCCTAAAAATCCACACCTAAATCCAAATCCTAGCGCTAATGATTTCTCTGCTTCTCATACTAATGACGAGTCGTTTAATTGTAATTTTTCTATGGCAGATTTTAAGTTTTTATATTCATCGTTGTTTATAGGGTATACTCCTGCAAATATCATTGGCTTTGTATTTTTTATTTTTTTTATTGTCTTTTTGCATTCTCTCTCATGATGAGTTATAGTATCTCCTATTTTTATATCTTTTGTATTTTTAATTTTACAAATAAGATATCCTATGTTCCCTGATTCTATATAACTTTTTTCTTGTTTTTTTATTTTTAGTATTCCTACTTCTTCGACATTGTATATTTTATTTGTGCTTATGAATTTTATTTTTTCATTTTTTTTTATTATTCCATTAATAACTTTAAAATATATCTCTACTCCTTTAAATGGATTATACATAGAATCAAAAATTATTGCTTCTAAAGGTGAATTTATGCTTCCGGACGGCGGAGGTATTTTTTTTATTATTTTTTCTATTATTTCTTTTGTTCCTATTCCATTTTTTGCACTTGCTAATATTATATCTTCTTCTTTACATTTTAAAATTTCTATTATTTCGCTCTTTATACTTTCTATTTTTTCATTTACAAGATCTATTTTGTTGATTACTGGTATAATTTTTAATTTTTGATTTAATGCAAGATATAAATTAGACATTGTTTGAGATTGTATACCTTGAGATCCGTCTATTATTAGTATTGCTCCTTCGCAAGATATTATTGCTCTTGATACTTCGTGTGAAAAATCTGTATGACCCGGAGTATCTATTAAGTTTATTATATATTCTTTACCAAGTAAAGAATATTTCATTTGAACAGCATGGCTTTTTATTGTTATACCTCTTTCTCTTTCTAAATCCATATTATCCAGCACTTGTGCTTTATTTTTTTTAGGTATTGTTTTTGTATATTCTAATATTCTATCAGCTATAGTGCTTTTTCCATGATTTATATGTGCGATTATGCAAAAATTTCTTATATTTTTCATTTATTTTTAATTTTAATTTTAATTAATAATTATTTTATTTTACAAAATATTATTATATTTATCTTTTATTTTTAAAAATTATATAATGAATTTAATATTAACTAAATATAATTCAAAGAGTCATTTTTTAAAATTTAAGTCAGGAGATACTATAATTGTGCACATAAAAGTTGTTGAAGGTAATAAAGAAAGAATACAGCAGTTTGAGGGTATTGTTATACAGAGAAAATCAATTAACACTGATAACGAAACATTTACTGTTCGAAAAATATCTAATGGAGTGGGTGTTGAAAAAATATTCCCTATTTACTCTCCTATGCTTCATGATATAAAAGTGAAAAAAGTTGGAATTGTTAGAAGATCAAAATTATATTATTTAAGAAATAAATATGGAAGATTTTTTAAAATTAAAGAAAAAATATAACCATAATTTTAAATATTTGTTTTATATGTTTTAGATTTAAATTGATAGATTTTTATTGTATGTTTGATTTTATTTTTAAAGTTTTTAGCACTAAGTCAGAAAAAGATTTAAAATTACTTTTTCCGTATGTAGATGAGATTAATAATAATTTTAATAGTCTTTCTTTTTTAAGTAATGATGACTTAAGAAAAAAGGTTTTATTATTAAAAGAGGACTTAAGTTTTAAATTGAAAAATTTATCTTTAGAAATTTTTAATTTAAAAAAAGAAATAAATAATAATAAATATTTATCTTTTTTAAAAGGAAGTAATTTATTTGATGATTTAGATGAATCTAAGAAAAAATATAATAAGCTTTTAAATAAATCTCTTGATAATATTTTGCCTTTTGTTTTTGCAATTTTAAAAGAAACTACTAGAAGATTTAAAAACAACAATTCTATTGTTGTAAATGCTGAAAAATATGATATTGAAATTGCCTCTAAATTTGACTATGTTACGATAAAAGGAGAAAAAGCTATTTGAAGTAACGAATGAAAGGTTTTTGAAAATACTGTTATTTGAGATATGATTTATTATGATGTTCAGCTTATTGGAGGTATGATTTTACACCAAGGGAAGATAACTGAAATGTCAACAGGAGAAGGAAAGACTTTGGTCGCAACTTTGCCTGCTTTTTTAAATGCAATAGGTGGAAAAAATGTTCATATTGTTACTGTTAATAATTATTTATCTTGTCGTGATTTTCAATGAATGAGACCTATATATGAATTTTATGGATTAAAAGTCGATTGTATTGATAATTATTTACCTAATTCAATCGGTAGGAAAAAATCTTATTTATCCAATATTTTATACGGAACTAATAATGAATTTGGATTTGATTACTTAAGAGATAATATGGCGATGTCATTAGATGATTTAGTTCAAATTGGTCATGATTTTGCAATTATAGATGAAGTTGATTCTGTTCTTATTGATGATTCAAGAACTCCTCTTATAATATCAGGTCCTATTGAGAGTAATAATGATTATTATTACAACCTCAATAATCTAGTTAAGAAATTATTTTGTGATCAAAAAAAAATAGTTAATTTTTTTCTACAAAAGTCAAAAAAAAATATATTTTTAAATAATAGAGTAGACGCAGGTATTTCTATTTTTAGATCATATAGAGGCTTGCCAAAAGATAAAAATTTAATTAAATTCTTAAGCAGTTTTGGTGTAAAGCAATTGCTATACGATATTGAAAAATATTATCTTCAAGATAGTTTAAAGATGATGGATGAAATTGATTTTCCATTATTATTTACTGTAGATGAGAAAAGTAATAGCATAGACCTTACTGATAAAGGTATGGATTATATAATTAACAAAGAAAATGATTTAGAATTTTTTATTTTAAATGATATAAATCTAGAAATATCTACAATAGAGAATAATTTTACATTTACAAATAATGAAAAAATAAAAAATATAAAAATTGTTAAAAAAAAATATATAGATAAAATAAATAAAATCCATATAATAGATCAACTATTAAAATCTTATGTTTTTTTTGAAAAAAATGTTGACTATATAGTCGATTCTGGAGTTGTAAAAATAGTAGATGAGCAAACTGGAAGAATTTTAGATGGCAGGAGGTATTCTAATGGTTTACACCAAGCAATTGAAGCTAAGGAATTTGTTAAAATTGAAAATTCTACACAAGTTTATGCAAGCATTACTTTGCAAAACTATTTCAGAATGTATGAAAAGCTTTCCGGAATGACAGGTACGGCTGAAACTGAATCAGAAGAATTTTTTGAATTGTACGGCCTAGATGTTGTTATTGCTCCAACAAATAAACCTAATATTAGAGATGATAAAGCTGATAAAATATTTAAAACTATCAAGGAGAAATTTGATTATATTTTAAGAGAAATTATTGATTTATCTAATGAAAAAAGACCAATTTTAGTTGGTACTACCTCAATAGAATCTTCGGAATTAATTAGTAAAATGTTAAGTTTGAAAAAAGTTAATCATAGAGTTTTAAATGCCAAGCAACATAAAAAAGAAGCTAATATTATTTCTAGTGCTGGATTTGAAGGCCTGATTACTATTGCTACTAACATGGCGGGAAGAGGTACTGATATAAAACTTTCAAAAAATTCTAGATTAAATGGAGGTTTAGCCGTAATAGGTACCGAAAGACATGAATCAAGAAGAATTGATAATCAATTAAGAGGAAGATCTGGAAGACAGGGAGATGTTGGTTCTTCTCAATTTTTTATTTCATTAGAAGATAATTTAATGCGTTTATTTGGATCTGATAAGATAGCCGGATTAATGGATAAGATTGGATTAAAAGAAGGAGATGTGATACAACATTCTATAGTTAATAAGTCTATAGAAAGAGCACAGAAAAAAATAGAAGAAAATAACTTTTTTACACGTAGAAGACTTTTAGATTATGATAATGTGGTAAATTATCAAAGAAAGTTTATATACCAAAGAAGAAAAAATTCTCTTTTTTCAGAGAAATTATATTTTGATATTTTATATATAATTTTTGATATTTCAGATTTTATTTTATTTAAAAAGAAGAAAAAAGTAAATTATTCATATTTTAAATCAAGTATGTTATCTTATTTTAAAATATTAACTAAAATAAAATTAAGTAGTTTTTTGAAAAATAGTAATTTTTCATTAGTAAATAAAGTTCATTCTGAAATATTGTTTTCATATGATAGAAAAAAAAAAAGTATACAAGAAAAAATTTGACCTAAAATATTATATTTTTTTAAACAAAATAAAGTTTTAGGTCATGTAAACTTTCCTATTTACAGTGGAAATATTCAGTTTAATTTAATTTTAAACATAGAAAAATGCTTAAATTCTTCTGGTTTGTATTTATTAAATTTTATTGAAACATTTATTTCATTAAAAATAATAGATAAATATTGAAGAGATCATTTAGTCAAAATAGATTCCTTAAAGGAGTCTGTCCAGAGCGCTGTCTATGAGCAAAAAGATCCATTATTAGTTTACAAATTTGAAGCTTTTGAAGTTTTTAATAATCTTGTTTTAAAAATTAATTTAGATATTATTTCTTTTTTATTAAAGTATTATATTTCTGTTAATAATAATGAATTAAATTCTTTTAATTTTATTGTAGATAAAGTTTTAAGCAGAAACCACAAAGTTAATGTTGAATATAAGAATGGCATTATTAAGAATAATGTTAAATTTAAAATTGTTGAAGATGATATCAATAAAAACAAATGTGTAATAATAGATTAATTTAGTATTTATTTTTTATTTTCTCTATTATCATAATCATCACTCCGATTGTAATAAAAATATCTGACATATTAAAAATTGGTAATATAGATATATAAAATTTATTTATTTTTAAATCATATATATTTATGTAAATCATATCTATAACTTGTCCGTATATAATATTTGAATTGTATATATAATTATTAATTATTTTTCCATAAAATATATTATCAATAAAATTACCTATCGCTCCGGTTGTTATTAATACTAACGGTATTGCGGTTTTATTTTTTATTATTCTTTTTTTATCTATATTATTTAATTGAATTAATATTATGGAAATTATTATTATTTTTGCAATAACTATAAAACTTTTTTCATTTTTATATCCAATTTGTATTCCAAATGCTATTCCTGGATTTAATATATAGTGTACTTTAACTTTATTTATAATTTTTATTTCTCCTATTTTATTTTTATCCATATTAAAATGCGTATAGAGCTTCGTGAATTGATCAAATAATATTAGAATAATAATTATACAATATTTGTATTTTTTCATTTTAAGAAAATTTATGTTTTTAAACTTTAAATTTTTAATTTAATGTTTTTTATTGTTTTTTTTTAAAATTTGTATTTATTTTTTATATTAATGTATTGTTTAATATCTTTTTTTTAAAATTTATGTTTTTTATTTTATCTTTTATAGGAGGTTTAGGTATTGGTGAATTAATACTTATCTTTTCTATTTTAATTATTTTATTTGGTGCTAAAAAAATTCCTGAATTAGCAAGAGGATTAGGCAAAGGAATACGTGAATTTAAAGATGCCGCTAAAGATATTAGTAAAGAAGTTGAGGACATTAATAAGATTAAAAAAGATTAATAGTTATCTATAATTTTATTGTATGAATAATTGCTATAAAATTGTTAATTTTTTTATAAATAATATTAAAAAAAAGTCTTATTATAATGCTTTTGTAAATACTTATTTTGAAGAAGCTTTATTGAAATCTACAGAATTAGATAAAAAACTATCTAGTAATATTTCTATCGGATCTTTATTTGGCATGGTGATTGGTTTAAAGGATTTAATTTGTTATAAACATCATCCTGTTCAGGCTTCTAGTAAAATTTTGTATGGTTTCATTTCTCAGTTTAGCGCTACCGTTGTAGAAAGATTGATTAAAGAAGACGCAATAATAATAGGTCATCAAAACTGTGATCAATTTGGAATGGGATCATCTAATGAAAACTCAATTTTTGGACCTGTTTTAAATCCATTTAATACTTTAAAGGTTTCCGGAGGTTCTTCTGGAGGATCTGCTGTAAGTGTTCAGTCTGAAATGTGCTCTGTGTCTCTCGGGAGTGATACGGGCGGATCTGTTAGGCAGCCGGCTTCATTTTGTGGTGTTATAGGATTTAAGCCTACTTATTCTAGAATTTCTAGATACGGTTTAATATCTTACGCATCATCTTTTGATACGATAGGTATTATTTCTAAAAATGTATTAGATTGTATTCGTGTTTTTAAGGTAATTTCTGGAAAAGATAATTTAGATAATGTAACTTCAAGTAATATTCTTTCTTTAATTAAGAATAATAATTCTAAATTTAAGATTGCTTATATAAATGAAACTTTATGTAATAATTATATTCAAGATGATGTAAAGAATAGGACTTTATCTTTTATAAATTTTTTAAAAAATGACGGTCACTCTGTTTCAAAAATAAATTATAGCTTTATAGATTACCTTCTTCCTGTTTATTATATAATAACTACAGCTGAATCTAGTAGTAATTTATCTCGTTTTGATGGTATTAGATATGGTTATAGAGATTTTTATTCAGATTTTATTGATTCTATTTACACAGATACAAGGACTAGGGGTTTTTATAATGAGGTTAAAAAGAGAATTTTATTAGGAACCTTTGTTCTTAGTTCAGATTATTATGATTCTTATTATTTAAAAGCTCAAAAAGTTAGAAGACTAATAAAGGATAGTACTGAAAAAATTTTAAGTTATTATGATTTTATAATTACTCCAACTACTCCTACTACTGCTTTTAATTTAGGTCAATTTAAATTAAATCCTGTTTCTATGTATTTTTCAGATTTATACACTGTCCAGGCTTCTTTATCCGGTATTCCATCAATATCCATTCCTAATGGTTTTGATTCATCTGGATTACCTGTTGGTATTCAGGTCATGACTAGTGCTTTTAATGAAAATAAGTTACTTTTTTTTTCAAATTATTTATTTGATTCGGATTTTTTAAAATATTAATTCATTAATTTTTAAAAACATTTGATTTTTTTTATATATAATCTATATTTGTGGATATTTTTTAATTTGTTCTTTAAATTATTGTAAAATTAGAAGTAAGTAATAATAAGTTATGTAAGAGCATATGGGGGATGCCTTGGCTCTCAGAGGCGATGAAGGACGTGATAAGCTGCGATAAGCTATGAGTATTGGCTAGAACAATTAAATCCATAGATTTCCGAATAGGGTAACCTACTTTAATGAAGTTAAAGTATTTTTTAGTTTATCTAAAAAAAGCGAACCCAGAGAACTGAAACATCTAAGTATCTGGAGGAATATAAAACAATAGTGATTCTGTAAGTAGTGGCGAGCGAACATAGAACAGTCTAAACTGCATTCTAAATGCAGGGTAATAGGATTAAAATTTTGATATTAATAAGAGAACTTGAATTTTTTGGAAAATTAAACCATAGAAGGTGAAAGTCCTGTAAAGGTAATCGATTTAATATTTTTTTATCATCCTGAGTAGATTGGGACTGGGGAAATCCTGATTGAATTTGCCGGCACCATCCGGTAAGACTAAATACTACTGAGAGACCGATAGTGAACAAGTACCGTGAGGGAAAGGTGAAAAGCACTCTGAATAAGAGGATGAAATAGTTTCTGAAACCATATGCTTACAAGCGGTCGGAGTTTAATTTTAAATTTTAAAATTTAAATGACGGCGTGCCTTTTGCATAATGAGCCTACAAGTTAACTTTTTTGGCAAGGTTAATCTTTTATAAAGAGTATCCGAAGCGAAAGCAAGTCTGAATAGGGCGATTAGTCAAAGGAGTTAGACGCGAAACCTGGTGATCTATCTATGACCAGGCTGAAGCTAAAGTAAAATTTGGTGGAAGGCCGAACTAGTAAAGGTTGCAAACTTTTTGGATGAGTTGTGGATAGGGGTGAAAGGCCAATCAAACCAGGAGATAGCTCGTACTCTTCGAAATGCTTTTAGGAGCAGCGTTGAGTAATAGACTTTCAGGGGTAGAGCTACCAAATAGATAGGGGGAGTAAAATCTTACCCAATCTAAATGAACTCCGAATACTGTTAGTTATTTTTCAGCAGAGAGGGTTAGGGTGATAAGATCCTAGTCCGAGAGGGAAAGAACCCAGATCATTAGCTAAGGTCCTTAAATATATATTAAGTTGAACTAAGGTAGTTTTTTTACTAAGACAGCTAGGATGTTGGCTTGGAAGCAGCCATTCATTTAAAAAGTGCGTAACAGCTTACTAGTTAAGTAAAGAAGCATCGATAATAAGCGGGCATTAAATATATTACCGAAGCTATGGCTTTTTTGATTTTTCTAAAAAATCAAAAAGGGGTAGAAGAGCATTCTAATAGAGTTGAAGTATAAAGGTAACTTTGTGTTGATTTATTAGAAGAGAAAATGTAGGCATAAGTAACGTTAATAATGGTGAAAAACCATTACACCGAAAAACTAAGGTTTCCACGGCTATGTTAATCAGACGTGGGTTAGTCGGGTCCTAAGGCGTAACCGATAGGTGAAGTCGATGGATAATCGGTTAATATTCCGATACTAGCTATTGATTAAAGAGGGAATGACGAAGTAGTGAAAGATTTGCCTTGTTACGGAATACAAGGTTGAAGCTGGTAGGTATAAGTTTGATAGGTAAATCCATCATTCTTGCCGATAGTGATAGTACTACAATTCTTCGGAAAAGTAGAAAATAATCGTAATCATACTTTCAAGAAAAATTTCTAATTGTTATATCATAGCTACTCGTACCGTAAACCAACACAGGTAGTTAAGGAGAGAATCCTAAGGTGTTCGAGTGATTTGTGGCTAAGGAACTAGGCAAAAAAGCCCTGTAACTTCGGGAGAAAGGGTGCCTCATTTTTTTATTTATAAAAAAATAGGTCGCAGTGAAGAGGCCTGGACGACTGTTTACCAAAAACACATGGCTTTGCGAAATCGTAAGATAAAGTATAAGGCCTGACACCTGCCCGGTGCCGGAAGGTTAATAGGATTTGTCAAACTGTAAAAGTTGAAGCATTGAATAAAAGCCCCGGTAAACGGCGGCCGTAACTATAACGGTCCTAAGGTAGCGAAATTCCTTGTCGGGTAAGTTCCGACCTGCACGAATGGTGTAACGATCTGGGCACTGTCTCAGCCACATGCTCGGTGAAATTGAAGTAGCGGTGAAGATGCCGCTTACCCACAACGGGACGGAAAGACCCCATGAACCTTTACTATATCTTAATATTGATAATTTATGAATAATGTGTAGAATAGGTGGGAGACTATGAATTTTTGACGTCAGTTAAAATGGAGTCGCCTCTGAAATACCACCCTTTATTCGTATATTATCTAATTTTAGTTAAAACTAAAAGACAGTGTTAAGTGGGTAGTTTGACTGGGGTGGTCGCCTCCAAAAAGGTAACGGAGGCTTTCAAAGGTACCCTCAGTACGTATGGTAATCGTATTTAGAGTGTAATAGCATAAGGGTGCTTGACTGTGAGACATACACGTCGAACAGGGTCGAAAGACGGATATAGTGATCCGATGATTCTGCATGGAAGGGTCATCGCTCAAAGGATAAAAGGTACTCTGGGGATAACAGGCTTATCTCCCCCAAGAGCTCAAATCGACGGGGAGGTTTGGCACCTCGATGTCGGCTCGTCACAACCTGGAGCTGGAGAAGGTTCCAAGGGTTGGGCTGTTCGCCCATTAAAGTGGCACGCGAGCTGGGTTCAGAACGTCGTGAGACAGTTCGGTCCCTATCTGTTGTGGGCGTAAGAAGCTTGAGAAGATTTAACCCTAGTACGAGAGGACCGGGTTGGACAAACCTCTGGTGTATCAGTTGTGACGCCAGTTGCATAGCTGAGTAGCTAAGTTTGATTGAGATAAGCGCTGAAAGCATATAAGCGCGAAGCCAACTTCAAGATTAGGCTTCTATAAGGGTGGTTGTAGAACACAACCTTGATAGGTTGCAGGTCTAAAGTTAGAAATAACAAAGCTGAGCAATACTAATAGCCCAATAGACTTTTTTTTACTTATTTTTAATTTTTCTAATTTATTGAAATACAACAAAGGTGATGAAAGCGCTAGTGTACACCTCTATCCATTCCGAACAGAGAAGTTAAGCCTAGTTGCACCGATGGTACTACCCTGATAAGGCGGGAGAGTAGGTAATTGCCTTCCATGTAATATTATTCAATTTATTTATTATATAAATTGCATATAATATTATAAGATTATTATAAAAAAACTAGATTGTATAACCATAAAAAAACTAATACTATTACAAAAACCAATATTACTATTTTCAAAAATTCAAATTATATAATACACAATATAAAAAAATATTTATTTAATTTTATTGTAAAAAAAATTTAGATTTTATTTTTTTTTTATTTTAATTCTATTTTTTAATATGTTTTATTTAATTTTTAATATGTTTTATTTAAAATTTTATTTAAAATCTATTTGTTTATTAAGTTTTTATTCTGTTTGTTAATGTGTTTTATTCTGTTATTAATGTGTTTTATTCTGTTTATGTAAAATACATTTGTTTATCAGATTTTTGCTTATATTTTGAATTTTTCCTTATATTTATCGGTCTGGACGGGACTCGAACCCGCGACCTCCTGCGTGACAGGCAGGCATTCTAACCATCTGAACTACCAGACCTTTAAATATATTAATTTTGTTTTTCCTAAATTTAATAAAAAATAATTAAAAAGTAAAATAATTTTGTTAAATTGAAGTTGTATAAAATTATCTAGAGATTTAAATCGTCCTTGTATTCTTGATTTTATAAATTACATATCTATTAGTTTTCTTGAAATACATGGTGATAGAATCTCTAATGATGATAAATCTATAATTGGTGGAATTTCTAATATTGATGGAAAACATTTTATGATTATAGGTCATCAAAAAGGTAAAAATTTTAAAGAAAGAAAATTAAGAAATTTCGGAATGTCAAAATCAGGAGGATATAGAAAAGCTTTAAGACTTATGAAAATTGCTGAAAAATTCAATATTCCTATTATTATTATGATAGATACGCCTGGAGCGTATCATGGATATGATGCTGAACAAAAATGCCAATCAGAATCTATTGCAAAAAATATTAAAGAAATGTTTTTATTAAATGTTCCTATACTTTCTTTTATTATAGGAGAAGGCGCTTCTGGAGGCGCTTTAGGCATCGGTGTTTCTAATAAGATTTTTATGTTAGAAAATTCTTGATATTCAGTTATATCTCCTGAATCTTGTTCATCTATAATTTGAAAAAATATTTTTTACAAAAAAAGAACATCTAGTATTTTAAATTTAACTTCATTAGATATGTTTAAATTAAATTTAATAGATGGTGTTATTAATGAATCTGCAAATTATTCATGTTTTAATATTTCTGCTGTTGCAGAATCTATTAAAAATGAAATATTAAAAAGTGTTAGTTTACTATCTAATACAGATGTAATAGAAAAAAGAATTTTCAAGTTTCGTAATATAGGTATTTTTAAGGAGATTTAAATATTTTTAAATGAAAAAACGTGTTTTGGTTGCTATGAGTGGAGGCGTAGATAGTTCTATTGCTTCATTTATAATGCATGAACGAGGTTATGAGGTTATAGGAATCACAATGAAAACTTGAGATTATAATAATTTACTTGGAAATAAAAAATCTATAGGATGTTGTAGTCTTAATGATATAAATGATGCTAGAAATATTTCAGTTAAATTAGGCTTTTCTCATATAGTTTTAGATATTAGAAAAGATTTTGAAAATTATATTATTGATTATTTTATAAAAGAATATTTATCAGGAAGAACTCCTAATCCTTGTATTCTTTGTAATGTCTATATAAAATGAAATATATTATTAGAAAAAGCAAATATTCTTAATTGTTCTTTTATAGTAACAGGTCATTATGCGAACATAACAAAAATAAATAAACGTTTTGTTATTTCAAAAAGTAAAGATAAGAAAAAAGATCAATCTTATGCTTTATGAGGAATTTCTCAAGATAATTTAAAAAAAACTATTTTCCCATTAGGAAACTTGATGAAAAAAGAAGTAAAGTTTTTTGCTAAAAAAAAGAATTTAAATATTTTATTAGAAAAATCTGAATCTTATGAAATATGTTTTATTCCAAATAATAATTATAGGCTATTTTTAAAAAATAAATTAGTTGGATCAAATTACACTATTAATTCTGGCGAATTTGTATTAAGAGATGGAACTATACTTGGCTATCATCAAGGTTATCCTTTTTACACTATAGGACAAAGAAAAGGTATTAATATTTTTTTAGGTTATCCTGTTTATGTTGTAGATTTAGAAAAAAAATACAATAGAGTTATTTTAGGTAGTTTTATTGAATTATCTAAAATTGGAATATATGTTAATAATATAAACATTGTTAAGTATTTTTGTTTAAATAAAAAAAAAATGAATGTCATTACTAAGATAAACTATAACGACATTGGAACTCCTTCTATTTTAGAGAAGCTAGATGATAATAAAATAAAAATTACATTTTCTAAAAAGATTTATGGATCCACTCCTGGTCAATCTGCTGTTTTTTATGAACACGATGACTTAATTGGCGGAGGATTCATTTTATCTACATTTTAATTATTTTTAAATATATTTAAATAAAATATTATGACCGAATGGTCTAGAGAGAAAATTATACATATTGATATAGAAAAAGAAATGAGTTCTGCTTATATAGACTATTCTATGTCAGTTATTGTTTTTAGGGCATTACCTGATGTTAGGGATGGATTAAAGCCTGTTCATCGAAGAATATTATACGGTATTTATGAATTATTAGGTAAAAATAATTCTAATTTTTATAAAAAATCTGCAAGAATTGTTGGTGAGATATTAGGAAAATATCATCCTCATGGTGATGTTTCTATTTATGATGCAATGGTTAGGATGGCTCAAAATTGATCTTTAAGATATCCTCTTATAGAAGGTCAGGGTAATTTTGGGTCTATAGACGGAGACTCTCCTGCAGCAATGAGATATACTGAAATTAAATTATCTAATTTTTCTTTTGAATTAATTGATGATATTGATAAAGATACTGTAGATTTTAATTTTAATTTTGATGATTCTTTAAAAGAGCCAGTTGTTCTTCCTTCTAGATTTCCTAATCTTATTATTAATGGTTCTTCTGGTATAGCTGTAGGAATGGCAACTAATATACCTTCTCATAATTTAACTGAAGTTGTAAATGGGGTTATTGCTTATTTGAGCAATAATGAGATTTTATTAAAAGATCTGATTAAGAATATTACCGCTCCTGATTTTCCTACAGGTGGAATAATATATGGATACCAAGGAGTAGAAGACTCTTTTTATACAGGAAGAGGTAGATTAATATTAAGAAGTAAATCAAATATAGAAACTTTAAAATCTGGAAAAAGATTTATTGTTGTTACAGAAATCCCATATATGGTCAATAAGTCTCTTATGATTGAGAGAACGGCTCAGCTTATTAATGAAAAAAAAATAGATGGTATACTTGATATCAGGGATGAATCCGATAAAACTGGTATCAGAATAATGTATGAATTGAAAAAAGATTTTAGTATAGATTTGGTTTTGAATAATCTTTACAAAAAAACAAATCTTCAGATTTTTTTTAATGTTAATAATATCACCTTGGTTCACGGTAAGCCAAAATTGCTTAACATAAGAAATTTAATTGAATATTTTATACTTCATAGGCACAATGTTATAAAAAGAAGAGTAGAGTTTAATTTAAAAAATGCTAATAAAAAAAAACATATACTAGAGGGTTATTTAATTGTATTCAACGATTTAAATAGGCTTATTGATATTGTTAGATTAAATAAGAATGTTTCAGATGCTAAGAGTTCTATCATGAAATTCTATAATCTTAGTGATATTCAGTCAATGTCAATTCTTAATATGAAATTACAGAAAATTACTAATTTTGAAATAAAAAAAATATTAAAAGATTATAACGAATTAAAACTATTTATTAAAAAATTTAATAATGTTTTATTTTTTAAATCTTTACGAACTAATATCATTCGTGATGAATTATTATATATTCAAAAATTTTATGGCGACAAAAGAAGAACTTCTATTAATTATGCTAATGATAAATTTAAAGAAGAAGATGTTTTTTCTAATGAAAAAATGGTTATAACAGTTTCTTACAAGGGTTATATAAAGAAAACCCTTCTTTCTGAATATAGAATTCAAATGAGGGGAGGGATTGGATCTAAGGGTGTTTCTGTTAAAAAAGATGACTTCACATCATATTTATTTGTTTCCTCGAATCATGATTACTTACTTATATTCACAGAAAATGGTAGACTGTATTGAAAAAAAGTATATAATATTCCAAGTGGGGGTAAATTATCAAAAGGAAGATCTATTCAAAATCTCATTAGTATAAATAAAGATGATAAAATAAAAAGTATTTTAAGAGTTAAGAATTTAGAAGATGTAAATTATATTAATAATCATTATGTTGTTTTTTGTACTGAAAAGGGAATTATCAAAAAAACATTATTAAAATTTTATTGCAAGCCTAGATTAAGTGGTATTAATGCTATTAAAATTAATACAAATGATAAGCTTCTAGAAGTTAATATAACCAAAGGCGATAATAATATTATTATGGCTCTTAGATCAGGCAAGGCTATTCATTTTTATGAAAAAAATGTTAGGTCTGTAGGTAGGATTTCTTTAGGCGTAAAAGGCGTTACTCTAAGCAAGGATGATAAAGTTGTATCAATGGTAATTACTAATAAAGTTTCGGATGATTTACTAGTTGTATCTGAAAATGGATTTGGTAAAAGATCTAATATTAATGATTATAGAATTACAAAAAGAGGATGCAAAGGAATTAAAACTATGCAAGTTACAAATAAAACTGGTTTATTAGTTTCTGCTAAATGTGTATCTGAATCAGATGAAATTATGATTATTAACAAATCTGGAATTATTATTAGAATTTCTGTTTCAGACATAAGAATAATCGGAAGAGATACTCAAGGAGTTAGATTGATTCGATTGCAAAAAGATGATAAAATTTCTTTTGTTGAAAAAATAGAAAATATATATAAATAAAAATATAATAATTTTTAAAACGGAATATCGTCATTTGTTTTATTTTCTACTATTTTACTTTTTTCATCCTCATTAACGCTTTCATTTTTTTCTATACGCCAGCATTGAAGAGAATTAAAATATTTTATTTCTCCCTCTGGATTTATTCATTTTCTTCCTTTTATATTAAAATTTACTGTTATAATTTCTCCCTCTCTAAATAACTCTATTAACGTACATTTATCTTGTATTAATTCAAAATTTATATATTCTGGATATTTAGGATTTTCAAAATATTCTATTATGAATGAACGTTTTTGAAACTTCTCTGATATTTTTTGTATATCATTAGTTTTAATTAATTTTCCTGATATTTTCATTATAATTATTATTTTTTAAGTTTTTTTATTATAAAGCATGTAAAAAATATTATACCTGAAATTATTGACATTGCGCTTGAAATTGATCCATCAGTATAATATGCTAAAAAATATCCTAATAATGAATTAATAATTCCAATTATTCCAGATATTATAATTATTACTTTTAATTTTTTTGTTAATAAATAAGCTGTTGCAGGTGGTATTATTATCATCGAGAGGACTAATATGGATCCAACTGATTCGAATGATGTCACTATAGTTACCGATGATATTATCATTATTAAATAATTTCAAATTTTACTGTTAATTCCTATTGTGTTTGAAAATTTAGGATCAAATGTGGTTATATATAATTCTTTATAATTTAGTTTTACGAATATTATATTTATTATTAAAATTATTACTAATATATAAATAGGTTTTGGTCCTAAATTTATTCCATTTTTTGTTATTCATAAATTTAAAGGGACATATGATAGCTCTCCATATAATACACATTCTTGATCTAAATCTATTTTTTTTGTGAATAATGATATTAGGATCACTCCTAATGAAAACATAAATGTAAAAACTATTCCTATAGAAGAATTTTTTTTTATTTTTATTTTTTTATTTAAAAATTCTATTATTAAAATTGTAATAACTCCAATAATACTTGATCCTATTATCATTGTAATTGATGTTTTTGATTTTGTTATTAAAAATGATATTACTATTCCAGGTAGTATTGAATGAGATATTGCATCTCCTATCATTGACATTTTTTTTAACATTAAATAAGATCCAATAATACTACAATTAATTGAAACCAAGGCTCCTACAAGTATTATAAATAAAGAATCCATTATTTTATTTAAATAGTTTATTGTTAAATATTTTATATATTTAAAATATTAAAAAATAAAATTAAAAAGTAAAAATGAAAGATGGAAATAAAAATTTAAATTCTTATTATAAAAATTTTCATATTAATACTTACAAGTTTATACTTTATTTATTCATGGTTACCATCGTTATGATGTTTACGGCTTTAACAAGCGCTTATATAGTTAAACAATCTCATGGAAATTGATTTTATTTTAAATTACCATTTGTCTTATGAATTAATTCTTTAATTATATTATTCAGTAGTATTTTTATTCAATTTTCTTATTTTTTTTTAAAAAAGAATAATTTTTTCTTTTTTAATTTTTTTATAATATTAACATTAATTTTTTCTTTATTTTTTTTATTTGGACAATATAAAGTTTGGTTAGATTTAATTTCTAAAAACATTTATTTTACAGGAAATCCATCTGGCTCATTTTTATATGTTTTCATAGGTTTACATGCTTTTCATTTAGTCAGTGGTATTATTTTTATAATATTTGTTTGGATTTTTTCTTTTTTAAATTCTAAAAAAAGAATATTTTATTTAAAAATTTGTACTACTTATTGGCATTTTTTAGGTTTACTTTGGATATATTTATACTTATTTTTAATATTGAATCATTAATTTTTTAAAATAATTTTAATTATGATATCTCATTCTGAAAGTTTGGATAAAGAAAATTTAATTTGGAATGGAGGAATAGCTCCTATGAAAGTTCCATATGGTAAACTTATGATGTGGTTTTTTCTTGTTTCTGATACATTTACTTTTGCGACTTTATTAGTTTCATATGGAATGATTCGAAGTTCTCATACTCAGTATCCTATATCTAAAGATTTTTTGGGTGATTTTATTGCCTCTCAAAATTATTGGCCTGTACCTGATAAAGTTTTTAATGCATTTCCTTTTTTCCATGATGTTCATTTGCCGCTTATTTTTGTTGGATTAATGACATTTGTATTGATTCTAAGTAGTGTTACTATGGTTTTAGCTGTAGATGCCGGCAGTAGAATGGATAGAGCTGGTGTAATAAAGTGAATGTTATGAACTATTTTAGGCGGTTTTGCTTTTTTAGGTTGTCAAGCATGAGAGTGGACTCACTTTATTGTTGGATCAGAAAAAGGTGTTTTAATTAAAAAATTAGTAGATGGAGAATGAATTCATCAAAGGATATATGGTGCGAATTTATTTATAAATGAATACGGTCCATCTGATTTTGCAGCTATATTTTTTTTTATAACAGGATTTCATGGGTTTCATGTTTTTAGTGGTGTATTATTAAATATTTTTGTTTTTTATAATGCAGTAGTTGGTACCTATGATAGACTTGGTCATTATAATATGGTTGAAAAGATTGGTCTTTATTGGCATTTTGTAGATTTGGTGTGGGTATTTGTATTTACTTTTTTTTACTTAATATAATTTTTACTTAATAATTTTTAGTACTTAATTTTATATATAACATGATGGATGATATTAATAATAATATAGTTGTAAAACCGATAAAAAAAGATAAAATAAAAAAAATTTTAAAGACTACGTTGATTTTATCTATTGTTACTTCAATTGAGTTTTTTTTTACTTTTACATTAGAAAGGTCTAACTTTTTGATTTTTTTACTTATAGGTCTTACTATTGTTAAAGCTTTTTATATAATTGGAGAATTTATGCATCTTAAATATGAGGTTAAAGGATTAATATTATGTATATTATTGCCTATTATTTTCTTGATGTGATTTGTTACTTCTCTAGTTTATGAAGGTCTTGCTATATTAGATTCAATTGTTAGTTTATATATTTAAATATTTAAATTCATACAATTGATTTTTAATTTATTTATTTAGCATTTTTGTAGTTATCTAATTTTATTTTCATAAATTTATATTTTTTAGTAATTGATATAAATTTATGGAAAATTTTACTCATCTTCATTGTCATACAAACTATTCTTTATTAGATGGTGCTGCTAAAATTAAAGACCTTTTTAATAAGGTTAATCATTTAGGCATGAAATCTTTAGCCATAACAGATCATGGTAATATGTTTGGCGTTCCTCATTTTGTTAATATTGCTCAAAAAACATTTGTTAAGCCTATTATAGGTTGCGAGTTTTATCTTTCTTCTAATATGCATGATCATAAAGATAGAACTAGATACCATCAGGTTTTATTAGCAAAAAGTGACTTAGGTTATAAAAATTTAGTTAAATTATCTTCTTTAAGCTTTATAGATGGTTTTTATTATAAGCCGAGAATTGACAAAAATCTTATAAAAAAATACTCAAAAGATCTTATTGCTACAACATGCTGTCTTTCCGGAGAGGTGCCTAGAGCTATTATTAATAAAGGAGAAAAAGAGGCTGAAAAACTTTTTTTAGATTGACTTGATATTTTTGGAGATGATTATTATATAGAATTACAAAGGCACGCCATAAAAGAAGAGGATATATGTAATGAAGTATTAATTAAATGATCTAAAAAGTATAATGTAAAATGTATTGCCACTAATGATGTCCATTATGTAAATCAAATAGATAGTGAAGCTCAAGATGTGCTCTTGTGTTTGCAAACTGGAAAATTTTATAATGATAAAAATAGAATGCGCTTTCCTAATGATCATTTTTTTTTAAAATCTTATATGGAAATGTTTAATTTATTTAAAGATGTTCCAGATTCTATAAGCAACACACAATGCATTGTTGATAAAATTGATAATTTCTCCATCGAAAAAGATATTCTTCTACCTATTTATAACCTTCCTGATGGTTTTTCAAATCAGGATGATTATTTAAAAAAACTTGCATATGATGGAGCCTTGATTAAATATAATTCTATTGATTCTTCAATAAAAGAAAGAATTGATTATGAATTAAAGATTATTAATTTAACTAAATTTCCTGGATATTTTTTAATTGTTAAAGATTTTATTGACGCGGCTAAAAAACTAGATGTCTTTGTTGGGCCTGGAAGAGGCTCTGTTACTGGCTCTCTTGTTGCTTATTGTATTGGAATTACAAATATTGATCCTATTAAATATAATTTAATTTTTGAAAGATTTTTAAATCCAGAAAGAATATCTATGCCTGATATAGATATTGATTTTGACGATAAGGGAAGGCAAAAAATTATTGATTATGTTGTTGAAAAATACGGAAAAGGTAGAGTGGCTCAGATTATTACTTTTGGTAGTATGGCCGCTAAATCATCTGTTAAGGATGTTTCTCGCGTTCTTGGATTGCCGGTAGAAAGGGCTAATTATATTGCTAAATTAATTCCAGATAAACCAGGTACTACTTTGTCTCAGGCATTTTCTTACGTACCTGAATTATTAGAAATAAAAAAAAAAGTAAGTTCTATAGAATGTACCGTCCTTAATCTTGCTGAAAGACTTGAAGGGTCTATTCGTCATACAGGGGTTCATGCTGCAGGAATTATAATATCCCCTTATAACTTATTAGATTACTTTCCTTTAAAAACTGATAAAGATTCTGATTTATTTGTAACTCAATATGATGGATCTTTATCAGAAAAAGTAGGTATGTTAAAAATGGATTTTTTAGGATTAAAAACCCTTACTATTATTAAAGATACTTTATTTTTAATAAATAAAAATTATAATTTAAAAATCAATATCAATGAAGTTGATCTTGAGGATGAAAAAACATTTAATTTATATGGAATAGGCAATACTATTGGTACTTTTCAATTTGAATCAGAAGGAATGAGACATTGGTTACCAAAATTAAAACCTAATAACATTGATGATTTAATTGCAATGAATGCCCTTTATAGGCCGGGTCCTATGAAATTTATACCTAATTTTATTGACAGAAAAAATGGCAAAGAAGAAATTAAATATCAGCATCCTTTATTAAAGCCTATTTTAAGTAATACATATGGTGTCATGGTTTATCAAGAGCAAATAATAAAAATTGCTCAAATTGTAGCTGGATATACTTTAGGCCAAGCAGATCTTTTACGAAAAGCAATGAGTAAAAAAAAGGCTGAAGAAATGACTAGGCAAAAAGTTATATTTATAAAAGGTGCAATGAAAAAACATAATATATTAAAAGAAAAATCTATTGAAATTTTTAATTTAATGGAAAGATTTTCTGAATATGGATTTTCTTTAGCTCATTCTACTGCTTATTCTGTTGTAGCTTATCATACTGCTTATTTAAAAGCGAATTATACAGCAGCCTATATGTCATCTGTTCTTACAAATAATAATAATGATATTGATAAACTATCAATTTTCATTAGTGAATGTAGAAAAAATAAAATTAAAATTTTAAATCCTGATGTTAATGAAAGTAATTTTGATTTTGATATTAATAATAGAAATGAAATTAGATTTGGTTTATGTGCAATTAAGGGATTAGGCAGGCCGACCGCTAAATCTATTATTGATCTTAGAAATTCTTTAGGTGATTTTTTAGATATATTTGATTTTGTTGAAAGAAGTAATTTAAAATTAGTTAGTAAAAAAACTATTGATAGTTTAGTTATGTCTGGAGCTTTTGATAGTTTTGAGCATTTTCATAGAAGAGAATATTTATTTTCTCAAAAAAGTCAAAAAAGTCTAATAGAAAATTCTCTTTTGTATGGAACTAAATTTCAAAAAGAAAAAATTTCTAATCAACAGTCTTTATTTGTAACTAATAACTTTTTTTTTAAAAAGCCTACTATTTCTTCATGTCCTCCTTATTCTCTTTTAGATAAATTGAATATCGAGAAAGAAACTATAGGATTTTATATTTCTAATCATCCTTTAGATGATTTTGAAATTGAATTAAAAAAATTTTGTAATTGTAGTACTTTGGATTTTTTAAATTTTAAAAATAAAGATATTTATATCGCTGGAATAGTTTTAGATTACGTTATAAGGGTTAGTAAAAATGGTAATAGTTTTGCCTTCTTTACTATTGAAGACTTTTATGGAAAAATAAATTTATCTTTATTCGGTGATCTTTTTTTGAAAAATAAAATTTTTCTTAAAAAAGGTGAGCTTCTATATATTAGTGGATTTTTATGAAAAAAGAAACTAAAAAAAATAGACTTTGAAAATGAGAATTTTAAAAAAGACGATGAATGAGTAATAAAAATTAAGAGTATTAAACTGTTAAGTGATTTAAGGTTAACTATGATTAAAAATTTAACCATAGAAGTTTCAATTAATAAAATTAATAAAATATTTATTGAAGATTTTAAAAAGATAGTTATTAATAACTCTGGAAAATGTAATTTAAAATTTTCTGTTTTTGATGATAAAAATTTTACTTTAAAATTAATTTCTTTAAGTTATTATGTTAATCCTACTAATAATTTCTTTAGATTTATTAGAAATATTGGAATTTATAAGTATTTAATTAACTAATTATTTTATCGTTTTTATTTTTTTAATAAAATTTGGATTTGTTAATTATAATTTACTTTATAAATTTAATATTTATTTGTTAAAATTTATTAAAAATTTAAAAAATGAAATTAGATAAGAATTATAAAGAAAGTTTATTTAAGAAATTTGGAAAAAATAAAAATGTTAAAGATACTGGATCTTCAGAATCTCAAATTGCTTTATTTGAATATAGAATAAAGTATTTGACTGAACATTTAAAACTTAATAAGAAGGATCATTCTACTAAATTAAGTTTAATAAAGATTGTGAATAAAAAAAGAAAATTATTATCTTATCTAAAATCTAATAATATCGAAAGGTATAATTTATTGTTAGATTGTTTAAGTTTGAAAAAAAAGTAATTTATATTTTTAATTTTAGAGGAAATTTTAAATTTAGGTCAAAATAATGGATAATATTATAAAAAAAAGAATTGTAAAAATAGATAATAAAGAAATAACTATAGAAACTGGAAGAGTTGCCAGGCAAGCAGATGGCGCCGTTACTGTTAAGGTAGGTAATGCAATTTTACTTTCTACAGTAGTTTATAAAAAAGATAAGAATATTCTTAATTTTTTACCTCTTTCTATAAATTATCAAGAAAAATTTGCAGCAGCGGGTAAAATTCCTGGAGGTTTTTTAAAAAGAGAGGGAAGATTAGGCGATCATGAGATAATTATTTCTAGATTAGTTGATAGAGTTATTAGACCTTTTTTAAAGGGTTTTAATTATGAGATTCAAATTAATATAAGTCTAATATCTGCTGATTCTAATATTTTACCAGATACATTAGCGGCTCTAGCTGCATCTTCTTCTATTTGTGTTTCAAATATACCATTTGCTGGTCCTGTTTCTGAAGTTCGTGTTTCAAGAGTTAATGGTAAATTTTTAGTAAATCCTAATCCTTCTGAACTTAATGTATCTGATATTGATTTAATTGTAGGAGGTACAGAAGAAAATATATCTATGCTAGAAGGAGAAATGGATGAAATTAGTGAATCTGAATTCATATCTGCTATTAAGTTTGGTCATAATTTTATTAAGATTCAATGTAAAGCTCAAAATGATTTTATATCTTCTAATAAGTTAAGTATTGTTGAGTCTGATAATTTTTTCTTTGATAAAGATACTTTTGATATATTATACAGTAAGGTTTCTTCTGTTTATAAAAAATTTATAAATAATAAAAAAGAAAGAAATATTATTTTTGATTCTATAAAAGATGACTATATAAATAATAATTCTCTTTCTTCGGATAAAATTAATAATATTGATATTTGTTTTGATAACTTATTAAAACAAGTTTTTCGTGATTTTATATTAAAAGGTGTAAGAGTTGATAATCGCTCTTTAAATGAAATAAGACCAATAAGTATAGAATTAAATTATTTACCATCATCTCATGGTTCTGCTCTTTTTACTAGAGGAGAAACACAATCCTTAACTACTGTTACTTTAGGTAATAAATTTGATGAGCAAATAATTGATAGAGTTATGCAAAGTGGTTATAATAAATTTATTTTGCATTATAATTTTCCAGGTTTTTCTACTGGCGAATTAAGATCTAATAATTTTTCTTCTAATCGAAGAGAAATAGGTCATGGTAATTTAGCTATGAAATCTTTAAAAAAGATTTTACCTTATGAAGATAGAAATCCCTATACAATTAGAATCGTTTCTGATATTCTTGAATCTAATGGATCTTCATCTATGGCTACTGTTTGTGCCGGATCTTTAGCTTTAATGGATGCCGGTGTTGATATTAAATGTCACGTGTCTGGTATTTCAATGGGAATTTTTTTTGATGATAAAAAAGAAAAGTACGTTATATTATCAGATATTTTAGGAGAAGAAGATTTTTATGGTGATATGGATTTAAAAGTTTCGGGAACTGTTAATGGTATTACTGCTTGTCAAATGGATGTCAAGGGTACTGGTTTTTCATATGACGTACTTAATGATGTTTTGGTTAAATCTAAAAAGGGCAGATTGCATATATTGGATATTATGAATAAAAGCATATCCTCTCCGACATTAGATTATAAAAATCATGTACCAAGAGCAAGTATAATAAATATATCAAAAGATATGATCGGTTCTGTTATTGGTGCTTCAGGAAAAGTTATACAAGATGTTAAGCGCGAGACAGGAGCTAATATTATTGTTGAAGAAATTGATAAAGGAGGAATAGTAAAGATTTTTGCATCAAATAAAAGTTCGCTTATTAAGGCTGAAAAAAGAATTAAATCAATAATTTTACAACCTGTAATAGGTGATATTTATCTTGGAAAAGTTAAAGCTATTTTTCACTTTGGCGCATTTGTAGAATTTATGCCAGGAAAAGATGGATTATTGCATATTTCTGAAGTTAAATGAGATAGAATAGATAGTCTTGAGGGTATTTTAAAAGTAGGAGATGAATTAAATGTTAAATTAATATCTATTGATCAAAAAACAGGGAAATATAGATTATCTAGAAAGGTATTATTTTCTAAAAAGTCATAATTAGTTATGAAGCAGTTGAAAATAAGCAAACAAATTACTAATAGAGAGAGCCAATCATTAGATAAGTATTTACAAGAAATAGGAAAAGTTGAATTACTTACACCTGATGAAGAAGTTGATTTAGCAAAAAAAATTAGAAAAGGAGATTCCTTATCTTTAGAAAAATTAACAAAAGCTAATTTAAGGTTTGTCGTTTCTGTTGCTAAGCAATATCAAAATCAAGGATTATCTTTAGGGGATTTAATTAATGAGGGGAATTTAGGCCTTATTAAGGCTGCTCAAAGATTTGATGAGACTAGAGGATTTAAATTTATATCTTATGCTGTTTGGTGAATAAGACAATCTATTCTTCAGGCTTTAGCAGAGCAGTCAAGAATAGTTAGATTACCATTAAACAGAGTTGGTTCTTTTAATAAAATTTCTAGAACATTTTCTAGGCTTGAGCAAGAATACGAAAGAGAGCCAACTAATGATGAATTGGCAGAAGTACTAGATGTTAGTACTTCTGAAATAAATGATGTTATGAAAATATCTGGTCGCCATATTTCAATGGATGCGCCTTTTATACAAGGGGAAGAAAATAGTTTATTGGATGTTTTGGAGAATAATTCTGAAGAAGTTCCTGATAATGAATTAATAAATGATTCCTTAAAAAAAGAAGTAAAAAGAGCTCTTTTAACTTTAACTAATAGAGAGACAGATGTTATTGTTTTATATTTTGGATTAAATGGAACTTATCCTATGACTTTAGAAGAAATAGGAACTAGATTTAAATTAACTAGAGAAAGAGTTAGACAGATTAAAGAGAATGCAATTAAAAAATTAAGACACACTTCTCGTAGTAAAACTTTAAAACCTTATCTAGGCTAATTTAGGTCCTGCAAGATTCGAACTTGCGACCCCCTGCTTGTAAGGCAAGTGCTCTAAACCAACTGAGCTAAGAACCCATTCCTAAATTAAGCAAATATTTTTTATAAATACAAGTTATATTTTATTTAAGTTGTAACAAATTTTTATTTTTTTTAAAAAATTATTACTTTTATTGAAAATAAATTTAAAATATATGGCGAGATAGCTCAGATGGTTAGAGCGTCGGATTCATAACTCGGAGGCCATGGGTTCAATTCCCATTCTCGCTACATCTAAAATGTTAAAATTTAAAACATCTTTTATAACTGGAGGATCAAGAGGTATTGGAAGAAAAATTATCAAAGATTTTTCTAAAAATGGATCTGATGTTGCATTTACGTATTTCTCTAGTTTTTTTGAATATAAATCTTTAAAGAAAAAACTATACAATAAAGGAATAAAATCTAAAGGATATAAATTTGACGTCTCTATTTTTTATTTTTCAGAAATAGTTATAAATGATATTTTAAATATTTTTGGAGATTTAGATATTTTAGTAAATAATGCTGGAATTGTAAAGGATGATTTATTAGTAAGAATGAAAGAAAAATATTGAGATATTGTTATAAACGTTAATTTAAAATCTATATTTAATATTTTAAAGTTTTTAAGTAAAAATTTTATTAAACAAAAAAAAGGCTCTATTATTAATATTAGTTCAATTATTGCTCTAAAAGGTAATATTGGTCAATCCAATTATGCTGCTTCTAAATCTGGTATAATAGGTTTTTCTAAATCAATTTCTATTGAATTTGGATCTAAGAATATTAGATCTAATGTGATTTGTCCTGGAATAATAAATACATCTATGACTAAATATTCTAATTGAAATATTAAAAATTTTATTAATTCTAATATTTTTTTAAAAAGAATAGGAAGAGTAGAAGATATATCAAATTTTGTAATATTCCTTGCTTCTGATAAATCTAGTTATGTGACTGGTCAGGTCATACAAATTGATGGGGGTTTATAAAATTTTATTATTTTATAAATATGCTATTTTGTTGTTAGTTTTTTTAATAAATTTTTCTAGTATTTTTTTATCGCCACATTCAATAAAAAATTTTACTCCATCTTTGGTCATATTTTTTATTGTTTTTATTCATCTTACGGGATTATTCATTTGATTTATAATATTTTTTTTTATTATTTCCGGATTTTCATTTTTTTTACCATTTACATTTTGATATATAGGGCATATTCCTTTTTTAAAACTAATTTTTTTTATTTCTTTTTCTAGTTTTTTTTTAGCATTTTTCATAAAATCACAATGAAATCCTCCTTTTGTATTTATGAGTATTATTTTTTTTGGTTTTTCTTTTTTTATTTCTTTATAAAAACTTTTTACTTCTTCCTCTTTTATTGAAATTATTATTTCTTCTGGACTATTATAATTTGATATTTTTGCATTATAATTTTCACATATAAATTTTATTTTATTTTTTTTCAATCCTATTATTGCAATCATTTTAGCAGGGTTCTTTCTAGAGTCTTCTTCCATGTATTTTATTCTTTTTGATATTAATTTTAATCCATCTTCAAAAGATATATTTTTATTACACACTAGAGCTGATAATTCACCCAATGAATGACCTGCAATCATTGATGATTTGTATTTCTTTTTTTTATATTTTAGTATTGAATTTATAAATATTCCAATTTGATGTATATTTTTTTTCTTTATATCATTTATTATATTAATTTTTAGTATTTTATTTGATATGTCAAATATTCTTTTTGATTCTTTGTAATTTTCATATAGTTTTTTTTCTATTTTTTCATTTTGCTCTCCTTGGCCTGAAAATATATAAGCATACATTTTTTTAATTTAAATATTAATTAATAAATAATTAAATATCTCGAATTTATTTTATTTTAAAAAAGATTTAATTAGTCTAATTATTTTTTGAAATTATATTTTATATTTGTATAATTGCAAGACGTGAAACACTTAGAGGTTCTAAAAAATGGGTTGAATATTACAAACAATTTTGAGTAGCATTGGAAGAAAATTGACAATGGCTATTACGGGTGCTTTTCTTATTATATTTTTAATAGCACATGTTTCTGGAAATTTACTTTTGTTAAAAGGAGATAGTGGTCAGACTTTTAATCTTTATGCTGATTTTATGACTAAAAATCCTTTAATTAAGGTTGTTGCTTATACTAATTACATTATGATAATATTACATGTTCTTTTTGCTTATTTTTTAACTACAAAAAATAAAGATTCTCGTTCTATTTCGTATTTACTAAATAGTCCATCTGCTAATAGTAGCTGAAACTCTAGAAATATGGGTATTTTAGGTACTGTTTTATTTATTTTTTTAGTAGTTCATTTGCAGAATTTCTGATATGAGTATAAATTCGGAAATCCTCCTTTTATTGTTTATGGCAATGTAGAGGTTAGAGATATGTACATAATTGTTACAAATGCTTATTCTAATTTTTTATACGTAATTTTTTATGTTATTTCTATGTTATTTCTTTCTTTACATTTATGGCATGGTTTTAAAAGTTTTTTTCAATCATTAGGTTTAAATCATAGCAAATATACTCCATTAATTGAAAAATTAGGTATGGTTTTTTCTATAACTATTCCTTCTCTTTTTGCTATTATACCTATTTGTATTTATTTTAAAGTGTAACTATTTTAGATATATGAAGTTAAATTCTAGGGTACCTAAAGGTCCTTTAGTAGACAAATGAAATAATCATAAAGCTACTGTTAAATTAGTTAATCCTGCTAATAAAAGGAAGTATGATGTTATTGTAGTTGGAACAGGTTTAGCTGGATCTTCTGCCGCAGCATCATTAGCTGAATTGGGATATAATGTGAAAGCTTTTTGTTATCAAGATAGTGCTCGTAGAGCTCATAGTATTGCCGCTCAAGGTGGAATTAATTCTGCGAAAAATTATCAAAATGATGGAGATAGTATATATAGACTTTTTTACGATACTATAAAAGGTGGTGATTATAGATCTAGAGAAGCGAATGTTTATAGACTTGCTCAAGTTAGTGTAAATATTATTGATCAATGCGTAGCTCAAGGTGTTCCTTTTGCTAGAGAGTATGGAGGTTTATTAGACAATAGATCTTTTGGAGGGGCTCAAGTTTCTCGTACTTTTTATGCAAGAGGTCAAACTGGACAGCAGCTTCTTTTAGGTGCTTACAGTGCTCTAAGTAGACAAATTTCAAAAGGAAAAATAAAAATGTATCCTCGTTCCGAGATGCTAGATTTAGTTCTTATTGATGGTCATGCTAGAGGTATTGTTGTCAGAGATCTTGTTACTGGAAAAATTAATTCTTTTTCTGCTCATGCTATTCTTCTTGCAACAGGTGGATATGGTGCTGTTTTTTATTTATCTACTAATGCACTAAAGTCTAACGTTACAGCTACTTGGCGTGCTCATAAAAAAGGTGCTCTTTTTGCTAATCCTTGTTTCACTCAAATACATCCTACATGTATACCTGTACAAGGAGATCATCAGGCTAAGCTTACTCTTATGTCTGAATCTTTACGTAATGATGGTAGAGTTTGGGTTCCTAAAGATAAGTCTGATAATCGTAATCCAAAAGATATACCTGAAGTTGATAGAGATTATTATCTTGAAAGAAAATATCCTTCTTTTGGAAATTTAGTACCAAGAGATGTAGCTTCCCGTAATGCTAAAGAAGTTTGTGATTCAGGAAAAGGAGTAGGAGCTTCTAAGCTTGCTGTTTATCTTGATTTTGAAGCAGCGGTAAAAAGAGATGGAAAAGATGTTATATCTGCTAAATATGGAAACTTATTTGCAATGTATAACGAAATCACTGATCAAGATCCTTATAGCACTCCTATGATGATATATCCTGCTGTTCATTATTCAATGGGTGGATTATGGGTAGATTATAATCTTATGACTACTATTCCTGGATTATTTGCATTAGGTGAGGCTAATTTTTCAGATCATGGAGCTAATAGACTTGGCGCTAGTGCATTAATGCAAGGTTTAGCTGATGGTTATTTTGTCATACCTTATACTTTAGGTAATTACTTAGCTGATGTTTCTCATGCAAAAATAGATACTAATAGAATTGAATTTAAAGATGCAGAGGAGAAAGTTAAGTCTAAAAATAACGACCTTTTAATGATAAAAGGAACTAAGACTGCTGATAGTTTTCACAGAAAGCTTGGAAAAATAATGTGGGATTATTGCGGTATGTCAAGAACTAAAACTGACTTAATTGAAGCTAAAAATACAATTAGATCTATTAAAAAATCATTTTGGAGTGATTTAATAGTAACAGGCTCTAGTAATGAGTTAAATATGACGCTTGAAAAAGCTAATAGAGTTGCTGATTTTATAGAATTAGGTGAATTAATGGTTGATGACGCAATTAATAGAGATGAATCTTGTGGTGGTCATTTCAGAGAAGAATATCAAACAGAATCTGGAGAAGCATTACGTGATGACGTAAATTTCTCTTATGTTTCCGCTTGGGAATTCAAAGAAAATCATGATCATATTTTAAGGAAAGAAAATCTTTATTTTGATAATGTTGTTTTAACTCAAAGAAGTTATAAATAATTTAATATTAATTTAAGAAGTTCGTTATATCTATTTGATTTTGTTCTTCTTTAATATAATTTTTAAATTTTAATAGTTAATAGTTAAAAAAAATGAGATTCACACTAAAGGTTTGAAGACAGGAAAATAATAAAAGTGAAGGAAAATTCAAGATGTATGTTGTAGATGGCATTGCTGATACTTCTTCATTTTTAGAAATGATAGATGTCCTAAATGAGGATATAATGAAAAAAGGAGAAGATCCTATTCATTTTGATCATGATTGTAGAGAAGGTATTTGCGGAGCTTGTAGCATGTATGTTAACGGAAGAGCTCATGGTCCTCAAAAAGCTTCTACTACTTGCCAACTTTATATGAGAAATTTCAATAGTAATGATATTATTACAGTTGAGCCTTGGAGATCTAATTCTTTTCCTGTAATAAAAGACTTAATTGTTGATAGAAGTGCTTTTGATAGAATAATTCAGTCCGGAGGTTATGTTAGTGTAAATACTGGTGGAGTTCCAGATGCAAATGAAATCGCTATTCCTAAAGTAGATGCAGATGAGGCTTTTGAAGCTGCTGCTTGTATAGGATGTGGAGCATGTGTTGCTGCTTGTAAAAATGCTTCTGCTATGTTATTTGTTGCTGCAAAAGTTTCACAGCTTTCATTATTGCCTCAAGGTAAAGTTGAGCGTCGTGCGAGAGTTGATAAAATGGTTTCTCAGATGGATAAAGAAGGATTTGGAGCTTGTACTAATACAGGAGCATGTTCTGCTGAGTGTCCTAAAGAGATAAGCCTTACTACTATTGCTCGTTTAAATAGAGAGTATTTTGTATCTAGATTTTCCTAGATTTCAATCTTTTTATTTTATCGTTTATTATTTTACCAATTCCTATATTTGGAACATAAGATGCTATTATAATATCATTTTTTACTTCATCTAATTCTTTTAGATTGTAAAAAAAATTTTTTGCCGCTTCATTTAAATTTGATTTTTTTGAAAGCATTTTTTGATTTTTAATATTTTTGTATTTTTTATTAAATGAAAATATACATATTTTTCTTTTTCTATTTTTTTTTATTAATTCTCTTATATTTCCAATAATGAATGGTGTTTTAATTGAATAATTATCTGTTAATTTTTTTTTTTCTTTAATAATTTTTACAGATCCTATAATTTTCTTTATTTCTTCGGCTTTTATACTTCCTATTCTATATATTTTTGGTATTTTATTCTTGCTTATACCTATAATGGTTGATTCAATCCCAATTTCACATTTATTTCCATTTAGTATATATGATATTTTATTTCCTATATTTTTTTTTACATGTTCTGCAGTTGTCGGGCTGATACTTCCAGATATATTTGCGCTTGTCATTGTGACAGGAAAATCTAAATTTGAAAGTATTTTAAGTACTTTTTTATGATTTGGTATTCTTACTCCTATATAAGGTAATCCTCCAGTTATGACATCAGGTATAATTGATTTTTTTTTTAATAATATAGTTAATGGTCCTGGTCAAAAATGCTTTGCTAATTTTAGTGCTTTTTCAGGAAATTCTTTTACATATTTTTTTATACTTTCTATGCTATGATCATGAATAATAATTGGCTTGCATTTTGGTCTTTTTTTTATTTTAAATATTTTTTTAATAATATTTTCCTTGTATGCATTTCCAGCCAATCCATAGACTGTCTCTGTTGGCATTGCTATTATTTTTCCTTTTTTTAATAAGTTTTGTATTTTTTTTATATTTTTTCCTATTTTAGACAATTTTATTTTTTTTTTTTTTTTTTTTTTTTTTTATTATTTTTTTTTTTTTTTTTTTTTTTTTTGTGGGGGGTGGGGTGTGGGGGTTAATTTAATAATTCCGGATTTTCCGTATTTTCCTTTTAAGGGACCCGGCCTGTCACT
>Ga0115001_10000375_pt1 | contig 32568 bp, 32 predicted proteins | sample ArcticOcean_MG_C_12_FD_89869 | JGI IMG/M metagenome (GOLD analysis project Ga0115001, IMG submission 89869) | Marine microbial communities from western Arctic Ocean - ArcticOcean_MG_CB8_130 | ecosystem: Environmental > Aquatic > Marine > Oceanic | place: Arctic Ocean: Canada Basin | collected... | reverse complement strand
TTTTTTTTTTTTTTTTTTTTTTGTTATTTTTTATTTTAATTTTTTTATTTTTTATAAATTATTTTTTTTTTTTTTTTTTAATTAAACAATTTTTAAAATGCTTCTTATTTATTCTAAAAATCTTATTGTCTAAGTAATTTGAAATATAATATGTGCTATTAAATTTTCGATTAGAAAATAATTTCCTTAATCTAAATATTTTTTGATTTTTTAAAAATTTATCAAATTTTTTGTTTTTTAAAAAAAATTTGTACATTTTATAATTTATATACCCTCCCCAAATATTCGTGTTACCACCAATACCTAGATTTTCGTAAAATCTTAAACTTTTTAAATCTTTTTTTTCGTTAGTAGAAAAAACTATAGAATTTGGGTGAATTTGAAATTTAATTAGTGAACTTAGACCAGATCCTATAATTGAGTGATTTGTGATTTTCATGGTATATATTTTTGTGAAAAAAATTTTAATTATTGGTTCAAGCTATAGTATTAAAGACACATTTTCAAAAAAATTTCACAGTAATTTGATCTATTTTTCAAATTTTAGAGATGCATGGTCATTAAAAAAATTTAACAATTATGATATAATAGTAGTTTCTGGTTTTCATCATAGCCAAATCAAACAAAATTTTGCAAATTTTAATCTTTATATTCTTAAATATTTAGACTTTCTAAAAAAATTAGAAATTTGTTGTAATAATATAATTCTTATATCAACATTTATTCCATCCAAGTTATCATTTAGTCGAGTAGTCTTTTTTTATAAGAGATTGTCTGAGTTTATCATAAAAAATAAAAAAATAGAAATAATTTATTTCAAAAAAATAATTCATAAAAAAAATAAAGAGAATTTTTTAATTAAACTTTTAAAAGTTATAGGATTCAAATTCACCAATCAAAATTATTTAATAACTAATATGGAAAATTTTAAATTAAAAAAAATACCTGAACCAAAATTTCTTTTCTTAAATATTAAAAGATATATGATAATTGAAAGATTTCTAAGATTTTTTGATATCTGATAAATTTATCTTATTTTTAAATATAATTTTTTTGTTTTTAAATTGGGAGAGTCATCAACCACAACAATCAAACAATTAATATTTTTTCTTATTTTTCTAATGAGAGTTAAAATATTTTCATCTTCTTTATAAGCAGTGATTACAATACCTATTTATTTCTTTAATAAAATACTTTTTAGATTAAGCCAAATATACTATTAAAAAAAATTTTTGAAGTATTTATTTTTATCAAAGTTTTGAATATAGATTATAGCTTTTACTTTTTAGGTGGTACATTTATAATCTTATAGATTTTTCAACTATTTATGATATAAAAATTTTAAATGATAAGTGAAACTAACATTAATAAAAAAATATCAATTTTTATTTATCTAATAATTTTTTTTTCATTTGCTTACACAATTACAATTGGAACCAATTGGCATGCAGAACCAGGTACTCTTGCTAATAGCGGTATTTATGAAGAATATGCTGAAAGACTTGAACTAAGCGAAAAGTCAAAAAATCACAGAGAATTTTTTGGCGGTATGTCTGGTGATGCAATTCATTACATAATGATTGCTATGGGAAAAAGTGATATTAGCCACACTCCTTATACATACAGAATTTTAGTTCCTACTGTAGTAGGCTTTTTTGCAAAACATTTCACCAAAGATCTCAAAAATTATGAGTTTTATAATGATATATTGTTTAAAAAAATTTCATTTCTATGGAGAGGAGTTAATCTTTTTGCGTGTTTTTTATTAATTTTAATACCCTTGTTTCACTATAGAAATTTTATCTTGTCTGATAAATCTCCTCAAATTTTTTTACCATTAATATTAATGAATCTTGTTAATGCTGGTGTTATTCTAACTGTTCCATATTCTTTATTAGATATACCAACTTATGTAATTTTTTCTTTAGCTGCCAGCTTATTTTTTTTGAAAAATTTTGTTTTATTTTCAATTGTAATCTCAATTGGAGTACTTACTAAAGAGGTTTCAATACTACTATATTTCCCATTATTATATTTATTAATAAATGAAAAATTTTATTTAAAAATTAAAAATATATTAATATTTTTCTTACCTTTGGTTGTATTTATTTGTGCTAGAAAGCTTGTTTCTGGATCTATAACTGATATGGGTCAAATGAGATATGATATTTTTAAAGATCCATTTGATTTTTATTATTTTAATAGAAATTTTTATGATGTGGGATTTAAAAATTTTTTTGCAAGAGTAGGTAATTCTTTAATCTTTATTATAATAATTTCTTTTTATATAAGAATAAAATTTAAACTAGAAAAAAAAATTTTCAATGTTTGTATTCTATTTACATTTTTAATAATATTAGCTACTTTTTTATTTGCATCAGGAGTAATACGCGTATCACAGATAGCCTTACCTTTTTTGTTATTTTACTCTTTAGAAAGTATTTTTCAAAAATACAAGAATTAATTTAATAATATTAATTTACAGAATAAAATGAAAACTTTGATAGATATTTTAAAAATTATAACTTTTGCTGATTATTCATTTAATTTCCCCAAAAAAAATAAAATTGTTTTGTGGGATGATAACTTAAAAGAATTTTTGGAGCCTTATGTGAAAAATCAAAATTTTACAGTACTTCATAGTAGAGGTAAAAATTATAATTTTTTAATTTTATTAAAAACATTATTGAAAAAAGGCCCTTTTTTTAGAGGTATAGACTATTTCAATACATTTTTATTATATGTTGAACCAAAAATTCTTATAACCTTTACAGATAATTATGATATTTTTTATAGAATTGGAAATTTTAAGAATATAAAAAAAATTTTTGTTCAAAATGGATATAGAACTGAAACAAAAGAAGATGTTTTTTTTAATAAAAAAAAATTAAAAAATGAAAAGAAAGATTTAAAAGTTGACTATATGTTAACATTTAATGAAGAAGTTGGTAAAAAATATCAAGAATTTATTAATGGTCAGTATAAAGTAATTGGATCATTCAGATCTAATAGATTTAAAATTAATAAAAAAAAAAGTATTGATATATTGTTTATCTCACATTGGAGAGCACACTTAAATTATATGGTAACTCCAACTTTTTCTTTTAAAAAATGGCTATCTCTACATTCTTCTATTTTAAAAAATGTACATTCTTTTGCAAAATCTGAAAATTTAAATCTTGTTGTTTATGGTAAATACAAAGATGAAAAGGAAAAAAAATTCTTCAAAAATATACTTGGACCAGAAAAAAATTGGACATTTTTAAATAATGATAGAATGAGATCTTATCATTATTGTGATATGTCAAAATTGGTTATATCATCTGTTTCTACATTGGGTTATGAAGCAATTTCGAGATCTTCAAAAGTAGTGATTTTTAACACTTTTAATCAAGATAATTCCTCAAAATCAAAAAATTTTTGCTGGCCATATAGGACTAAAAAAGATGGCCCTTTCTGGACTAGTAATTTATCTAAATCATCTTGTAATAAACTTTTAAAAAAAATGTTTAGATTAAAAATGGGTTCATGGAAAAAAATTCGAGCTCAAAATTTTGATAAAGTATTGAAACATAATGAGGATAATAAAATATTTAAGGAACTTTTAAAAAAGTTGTCAAAAAATTAATTTATATAATTTTCTTATCTATATATTTTTGTAGCTGCTTGTTGATTAACTTTGAGATAAAAATATTTCCATTTTCATTTAGATGACCACCATATTTATCATCTAAAAAATATTTAGAATAATTTTTTTTTACTAATTACTAAATTTCTTATGATAGGGTGAGCAATGTAATAACTTTCATATTTATTATTTTTTTGCGTATAAATTTTTTTTTTACCGTTAATCAAAAAATTAACTAAAGTTTTAGCTCTTATTTCATTATCATACTTACCTTCAAGGAGTTTTAAATTATTAGGTTTTTTAAATTTTTGGATATACAATATTTTTCCTTCATCGATTTTTTGATTTAACTTTAAACATGTGCAGTATATTTTATTGGTAAGAAGTAAACTATGATACATTGTAGTACTCCCTTTAAAATTTGGCAAAAGACCAGGATGTAAGTGAATTATATTTTTTGTTTTTAATAAATTTTTTTTTACAATTTCTCCTGGATAGCCACTATAAACAAAGTACCTACTTGCTGTCTTTCTAATCTCATTAAAAATTTTAATATTATTTATATTTTTTGATCTAAAAAATTTTGCTTTTACTCCATTATTTTGAATAAATTTTTCCAGGGTATGTTTTTTTTTATCAGAATATAAAAAAACTTTATAAGGTTTAATGTTATTTTTGATAAGATGTTTAAAATATTCTTTTGATCTTAATGTATCAGCAAGAATTAGTGAAATTTTCATTTATAAAAAAGATTTTATTAGTTGAATTTCATACTTGAGGTTATTGGCAATCATACTTAAAAGGTTTTTTTTTTTAACTTTATTCAACATAATTAAAACTTTTTCATTTATCTTGAGTATAAAATTTAATTTTTGTATCTTGTTAATTTCTTTAATTTTATTTACTAAAAAACCTAAATAGATATAAGTATTTATATTTGTTTCTGCTTTTTCTAAAACAATTAAATTTTTATCATAAGATTTGCACAATTTTAAATGAGCACTAAATTTTTGATATATTCTTTTTAATTTATATCTATCGTTATTATCTAATTTTTTTTTTAAAATTAAATTTTTAAGGAAAATTTCAGTATTGATTTTAAAGTAAATATTAATTTTACGTTCTTTTACTAAGCGTAGACTTGAAAAGTTTTTTTTTATGAATTGTTTTTTAAATAGATAAATATTTTTGATATCATTATTTTTATAAAGAACATTTTGGTATTTATTATCAATCGATTTTTTAATTAATTTTTTTATTTTTGTATTTAGCATTAATAAGTTTAAATATTTTTTTTAAATTTTTCTCATAATCCTTATTAAAACTGTTTTTAATTAATAAATCTGGTTTATAAGGTTTAGGATATTTTATTTTTTTTCCAACAACATTCTTTTTATTATAAATGAATTTATTATTCCTTTTGATTAACTCATCTTTTTCAACTTCAATTGATATTTGTAAATATTTTTCAAATAAAGAACGATTTTTTTTTTGATGAGATGGAAAAATGGATAATATTGAACAAACAACTAAAATTTTTTTTTTTTCAAGGTATTTACACAAGTCTTGAATAAATTTGGAATTTTTTCTTCTATCATTTACTGAGTATTTTAATTTATAATTAATATATTTTCTTATTTCATCCCCATCCATAAAGAAAATATTATTATATTTTTTCTTTAAATGACTGCAAATTTTATTAGCATAAAATGTTTTTCCACTTCCTGACATACCTGTAATCCAAATAACCATTAAAATTTTATTTTAAATTTTTTAAATTTTTTTACATCTTCTGGTGTATCGAATTCATACCAAAATTTTTTAGTTAAAAAATAATTGAAAGTTAAAATTTTATTTTTTATTAATAAATCAATAAAATTTGTCATATCAATTTTTTTGTTCTTTAGTTTCTTATAAAAAATCATTGATCTAAAAAAATCTTTTTCTTTTAATTTAATTATTCCCATGTATTGTGCTTTGGGAAACTTTTTTATTTTACCTCCTATTGAGATAATTTTTTGTTTATCAAATATCACATCTTCTGCATCTTCTTTTATTTTTTTTCTATTCATTCTTAACTTCCAAGTGTCTAACCAATTCGTTTTTAATGGTAAAACGTTATTTTTTTTTAATTTTAATGATTGAATAATTTTTGAATCAAAAATTATATCTGCATAAACTATAATTATATCTTTTTTAACTTTTTTTTTAACTTTAAATAGACTTTCAACCATATTTGTCTTTCGAAAATCTTTATTGTAAATAAGTTTTACATTTTTATTTTTATATTTTTTTAATAGTGAAAATTTATATCCTCCAACAATGTAAATGTTTTTAAAGTATTTAAAAATTTTTGAAGTATGTTCTAGAATAGGTTTGTTTTGCACTTGAAGTAAACATTTAGGTATTGATTTATTAACTGATTTTAACCTTCTACCAACTCCAGATGCCAAAACAATTAAATCCATAATTTATTTCTAAAGATGAACTTGTCGATTTTTTTGAATTTTTTATATCTCTCTGGATGCCACATTATACCAATAATTTTTTTTTCTTTATGCACAAATAGTTCAATGGAATCATCTTCGGCATAAGCTAAGGGTTTGAGGTAATTAGATAGTTTTTTAATGCTATAATTATGAAATGAATTAACTGTAATTTTTTTTTTAAATATTTTATTAAATTTTTCTGAAAAGATTACCTTATGATTGCCAATATGATTTGAAATTTTTGAAATTTTAGATCCATATTTTTTTGCAATAAATTGAGCTCCAGCACATATCCCTATAATCTTAATATTATTATTTAAGCCATAAGTGAAAATTTTTTGATTTATTTTATCTCTGATTTTATCTTCATCTTTATTGCTTAATTTCAAAAGATTATTTCCACCACAAAAAACTATAAGATCTGGTTTCTTTTTTAAATCATACAAAAATTCAATTTTAGTTTTTTTATAAGTTTCTTTTAAAAAATCTAAAATTTTTACGTCTAAGCAAAAATATGTTTCTTTATTAATTTTTTTTACAGCAGGAACAATTAAAATTTTCATAAAATTAAAGAATTTTTTTTAAAGTTTGTTTTTGACCATCAATCTCAACAATATTTGATGATAATAGTTCATCAAATTTTTTCTCTCCAATTCCTATAGCGGCTTGAATACCTAGTTCTGCACATCTTATAGCCATATGCGAGTTTGCACCACCATACTTTGTAATTAATCCTGAAATATTATGAGTGAATAAAAAATCGTAACCAGGATCAGCTTTTTCAATTAGTACGATTTTATTAGATAATTTTAAATTTTTTAAATGTTTATTTTTGACTAAGGTTATTTTAGCTTTAACAATATTACTTCCGATAAAATTTATTTTTGCAGGTAGGGTATTAAAATAATAAATATCTCTGTAATTGGTTATAATTTCTGGCAGTACTACCATAGTGTTATTTTTATAATTTTTTTTATTAATTTTGATTTTATTATTTAAAACCTCTTTAAGATTATTGCCATCCATAGTGTAATAAAGGTTTATTAAATCAAAAATTTCTAAATAAGCCATATCCTCGCTAGGAATATTAAGTCTTTTTCCAAATTTTTTAATTTCTCCTAATATTGAATTAACATTTTTAGAAAACAAAAATTTAGAGTTTTCTCTGAGTTTTATACTTTCAGCAATAAAGTCAATTAATTCATTAGGAGAAATATCTAATTTATTTTTTTTGATAGCAATTTTTAATTTATTTTTAACTTTCTTATCAAAATAAAATTTAGTGTCTTTTTTATTTTGTTTTTTAAATTTTTTAAAATAAAAACTATAACCATCTTTATAATTTAATGAATTAATATCATATGTGTTTGGTCTTATATGACCATACTTATCTAAAAATTTTTTTTTAGGTAATGAATAAAGATCTTTTTGTAAATCAGAAGTTATATTTACTATAGATTTGAGGAAGAGCTCTTTTTCATTTGAAGTTATAATTTTATTTTCTACCATTGATTTTAAAAAATTTATTGCAACAAACCCACACCTAGCAAATCCAGCAAATGGGTAAGTTCCAAATCTTTTACAGTCTTCAATTAACCAATAAATTTTATCAATCATGTACATACTAGAATTATTAATTTTTTTAAATCTAGTATCCAGTTCTTTCAAATCTTCTTTTAATTCTGAAAAATTTTGAAATGTAAGTTTTGAAATTTCTAAAAGATTTGTTTTAATAGAGTCTATTTCTTTTTTTTTAAAAGTACTTTTTAATTGCTCATTAAGAACTTTTTCAGTACTAAAATTCAATGAAGAGTGTATCAAATCAAATTCAATCTTATCATGTAAAAAAAGATTTTTTTTAAACTTTTTGAGATAAAAATTTATTAGTTTATTACTTATTCTAATGCCTAATTTTTTTGGCAACCAAGAATTAAAATCAACTCTAAGATCAACAAAAGGCACGCCAAAAAAAGTTGTCATAAGATGACTTGATGTTACATCCTTATATCCAAAGTACTTTCTATTTTTTGCCCATACATGATCGGTAATTAATTCTTTATAAAGAGACAGATCAAGAGGTTTGGGTTTTATACCAATTATTTCAGCTGGATTCCAATCGGGCATTACTCCAAAATATGTTGTTTTACCTAAAAGATGAGCATGAGAGTTTTGCAGCTTATTAATTTTTTTTTCTAATTTTTTTAAATAATCTTTTGGATAGTCATTTGTGATAGATGTATTTGAATTTATCTTAAGCTCTCGTATTTGCAAAATATTAATAATGTTATTTTTTGTTATCGCAAACTCAATATCTAAATTATTTTTTTTTGTAAATTTTAATATTTTTTTAGTAATAAGAATTAATTTTTTTAAAAAAATTTCTTTTGGATAAACTCGACTATGTTTATAATAAATCAAAGTCTCTGTTAGTGAGTTTCCACTCGTCACAAGAGTGGTATCATCAGATTTTGTATAATTTATTTTGAAATATGGAGCACCGGTCTCAGGATCTGCTGTAAAAATTACCCCTGAATATTTAACATTTTTAACCATATTTTGTATTAAAATTTCATTTTTAGGATGTTCGAAGTTTTTGTAAGAAATATCTACGCTATTGATTGCATTTATTAATTTTTTCTCTTTTTTAGTCTCTACATTTAATACAGATTCAAATTTACCCGCAAATGTCTTTTGTGATTGGTCTTCATAATAATTTGATGATCTTATAGCCACTTTATGACCTAATTTTTTTTGAATAAGTTTAATGTATCTTTCATTATCCTTTTTAAAATCTCTTAACTTAAAAAATGTAAATGACGGTACATTAAAATTATTATTTTTCAGTGTTTTTAAATTTTGAGCTTTAGTTTTAAATTTCATATTTAATAACTATGTTAACATGTATCCTAAAGTAATTAATTTACTTATTGTTTAAAGTTTGAAAATTAATTAATCTATTCATTATATCAAAATTATTATATGTCAAAAATAAACAATATTTTTTGTGCTGGAACAATGAGAACTGGTGGTTCGCTAGTCAGTAACTTATTGAGCACACACAAAAATTTACTGATTTTAATAGATATTGTTCATTTTTTTAGATATTTGTACGAAAAGTATTATCCAATTAATAGTAAAGCTAACTTGTATAGAATTAGTTCAGAATTAAGTTTAAGACTAAAATTAAGAGATAACATAAAAATTAGTAGTCAATTGCTCTATAATGAAATGTGTAAAAATAAAGTTAGCACCTATGGTCAAGTTTATTCATCAATATTCAAAGTAATATTGAGCAAAGTACCAGAAAAGAAAATCATAGGTGAGTATGCCAATGCAGAATGGAGATCAATTGGAAAATTTCTTGAATTTAATAAAAACAATGTAGCAATTCATGTAATTAGAGATCCTAGAGGCATGTTATCATCATGGAAAAAAATAACATTTAGCAAAGGTTATAAATATTTTAACAGTATTTTTAATTGGATAGATTCAGTTGATTGTTATTTGGAATATCAAAAAAGATATGATTCAAAAAAATATCTGATGGTTAAATTTGAGGATATTCATAATAATCCAGAAAAAATGACAAAAAAGCTATGTAAATTTTTAAATATAAAATTTAGTAAAGAAATGATTAACGGTAAAAAGTGGAGGCACTTGTTAAAAAATAATTTTAATTTTATAAATGAGACCGCTTATGGAAAAAGAAAAAAAGTTTATGGTTTTGCTAAAGAAAGAATTAATAATTGGAAAAAACATCTAGAGGATTGGGAAATTAATTTAATAAACCATCTTTGTAAAAAGCGATTAAAGAAACTGGGATATGAAACATCTAAAGTAGATAAAGGACTATTACGAAAAGGTTTAATAATCTTAAAAAAAGATAAGTTTTTAAACAGAGAATTGAAATACTTTCTCAAAAACAACAAAGGAAATAAAAAAAGCCTTAATGATCCAACTGATCCAAAAAATTGGGAGTCTAGAATTAAACCTGGTACTAAATTTATTAAATCGCCAGAATACAAAATATACAAAAAAGAATTAAAAGAAATTAAGAATAGTTCAAAATTAATTAGAGGTTTTCATTAAATTTTTACTTTGCAAATAAAGCATTTCTTGATATTAAGTTCAAATATTGAACACAAATAATAAAATCGATGAATTAAATGTATTAAGAAAGCTTAAAAAAAAACCTTCTATAAGTCAAAGGGAGCTAGCAAAAGATTTAAGCTTAAGTTTAGGAAAAATAAATTACTGTTTAAAAGCTCTTAAACAAAAAGGACTTATTAAAGTTAAAAACTTTAAAAAAAGCCCTCACAAATATAAGTACATTTATTTAATCACACCAAAAGGAATATCTGAAAAAACAAAATTAACAATAAATTTTATGAAACAAAAAATCAGAGAATATGATGAATTAAAATCAGAGCTAAAAGAAAGAGAAGAGCTTTAAATTTTAAAAAACAAAATGCAAATATTTACAATATTAAAAAAAAATTTATCAAAAAAACAATACGTATATTTCTATATCCTTATTTTATTTGCCATACTTTCTACGATTTTAGAAATGATAGGAATCGGATTAATTATTCCAATTATCAAAATTTTTACACAAGATAATATTTTTTTTGATAAGCTTAGCTTTTTAAATCACTTAGATTTAGATCAATACTCAAAAAATGAATTAATAATAATTAGTCTAAGCTCAATAATTTTTATCTATTTTTTAAAAACAATTTTTTTAACTTATGTATCTTATGCCCAAGGAAAATATTTAACAGAAATTAAAAAGACTACATCTGAAAGATTATATTTAAATTATTTAAATAAGCCTTATGAATTTTTTTTGAATACTAATTCTTTCCAATTAATAAGAAATATTAATGATGTTATTTATTTTGGTCTTTTCATAAATTCAGTTTTAATGTTCATTACAGAATTGACAATTTTAATTGGGATATCATCATTATTAATTTATTATGAGCCACTGGGTTCAATTATAATAATTTTGATTATAGCAATAATTGGAATTTTATTTTCAAGTAAAATTAAAAAAAAATCTGAATTTTGGGGTAGTAAAAGAAAAAATGCCGACGGACAAAAACTCAAAAGTATGCAGGAAAGTTTTAGATTAATTCAGGAAATAAAAGTATTAAATATTAATAGGTATTTTATTTCAAAGTTTTTCAACTCTAATAAAATTTCTTTAATTAATGAATTTAAACATAAATTTGTTCTTTCACTTCCAAGATATTGGTTTGAGCTACTTGCTGTATTTGGATTTGCAATTTTAATGTTCATTTTGAATTATTCTGGATATAAAGTAGATGACTTAATTACTGTTATTGGTTTATTTGCTGCTGCTACATTTAAATTATTACCATCAATAATAAGAATAATAAATAATGTACAACAAATTCACTTTAGTTTACCAGTTTTAAAAAATATTTCCAAAGAACTTAAAAATAAAAAATTTTTTTTCAATCTTGAAGACACTATCACAAATAGCAAACTTTCTTTTAAAAATGAAATATATTTAAATAATATTAGTTTTAAATATCAAAATTCAAAAAAAAAAGTTTTGGATAAAATAAATTTAAAAATTCTTAAAGGCACTACTATTGGAATTATGGGCACAAGCGGTGTTGGCAAAACAACACTTATTAATTTATTGCTAGGTTTGTTAAAACCAACGAGTGGTTCAATATTGGTTGATAGCAAAAATATTAGTAAAGATTTAAAATCATGGCAAAATAATATTGGATATGTGCCTCAAAATATTAATTTAATTGATGAAAGTTTAGAAAATAACATTGCCCTTGGTGTGGAGAAAAAAAATATAAACAATGATAGAATTATTAAATGTATAAAAGAAACACAGTTAGCGAATTTAATAAAAAACAATAAAAATGGCGTTAGAACTCATGTTGGTGAATTTGGATCAAGACTATCTGGTGGTCAAAAACAAAGAATTGGAATTGCTAGATCAATCTATAAAAATCCAGAAATGCTCATACTTGATGAGTTTACTAATGGTCTTGATAACCTTACAGAGAAAAAAATAGTAAATGAAATTCAAAATTATAGTAAAAATAAAACAGTAATTATTATATCACATAAATTATCTACATTATCAGTATGTGATAAAATATATCGACTTACCAACAATGGATTGAATTTAATATGATAGACATAAAACAAATCCAAGAGTATGAAAAAAAAGGTTTTTTTATTTTAAGAAATTTTTTATCAAAAATCGAAATAAAAAAATATTCAAAGAGTTTAGAAATTTATGCCAAAAAATTTAAACCAAAAGAAAATAGAAAAATTAACTTTGCCAAAAATAATACTATAAATTCTATTCATGACCTTGATAAATGGATTTGGACTAAAGATTTAAGAAATAAATTAAAAAAAAAATATTTCTTAGAAGCCATTATAGGCTCTAAAACAAAGAATTTTGGCTCTGAATATTTTGCAAAACCATCAAGATATGGCTTAGAGTCTCCTCCTCACCAGGATAATTTTTATTGGTGTGTGAACAATGATAAAGGTATTACAGTTTGGATATCTTTAGATAAAGCCAACAAAAAAAATGGAGGTGTGTATTATTTTGAAGGAAGTCACAAACTTGGACTTCTTCCACATAAACCTTCTTTAGCTCCTGGGAGTTCTCAGACAATTAAGTCTTTGCAAAAATTAAAAAAATGTAAGAAAAATCTACCAAATCTAAATCCCGGAGATTGTATAATTCATAATTCTTTAGTAGTTCATGGTAGTCAAAAAAATAATAGCAATACAAGTCGAAGAGGTATTACCGTAAGATTTATTCCATATGGCTCAAAAATTTTGAATAAAAGAAAAAAAAATTACGAAAAAAGTTTAATGAAGCAAATCTTAAAAAAAATATAAATGCCTGGTTTTGAATGGATAGATGAAAAAGAAGCGCAAGCTGTTTCAAAGATTTTCAAAGAAGGTGGCACACTATTTGCTCATGGATTTGATAATATAAGAAAAAAATATTATGTAAGAAGTTTTGAAAAAAATTGTGAAAAGTATTTTGGATCAGCTGGTTGTCTTGCAGTTTCCTCAGGAACGGCTGCAATAAAAATAGCCCTGAAGGCAGTTGGCGTAAAAAAAGGTGATGAAGTTATCACTCAATCTTTTAATTTTATAGCAACAGTTGAGGCAATTTTAGACTGTGGTGCAATCCCAATAATAGCAAATATAAATGATACACTTAATCTAGATTCAGAAGAACTCCCAAAATTAATAAGTAAAAAAACTAAAGCAATAATCCCTGTCCATATGCTTGGTGTTCCATGTGAGATGGATAAAATAAAGTCTATTGCAAAAAAATATAAAATACCTGTTGTTGAGGACAATTGTGAAGCAGTGGGTGCAAAATATAAAGGTAAGTTTTTAGGCACACTTGGAGATATAGGAATATTTAGTTTTGACCATGGTAAAATTCTTACCTCTGGGGAAGGTGGAATGATTTTAACTAATAAAAATAAATTATTAAAATATTGCAAAGAATACCATGATCACGGTCATGAGAATAATAAGAATTTACCTAGGGGGAGAGATACAAAAAAAATTTTTGGATTTAATTATAGGATGACTGAAATTCAAGGAACTATTGCAAATGAACAGTTAAAAAAGCTCAGTAAAATTATAAAAGATAATTCCTCAAAATTTAATGTTTTAAAGAAGATTGTTAGTCCTCATTTTAAGACAAGATTGATACCAAAAGGTAGTATGTGTATAAATGATACACTGATAATATTTCAAAGTAACAAAGTTAAAAAAAAAAAATAATTAAAATTTTAAAAAAATATAAATTTGGTACAAAAAACTTACCTGATGCTATGGAATGGCATTGCTCTTTTTTTTGGGAACATGCATTAAAAAAATCTCAAATAATAAGGTCTAAAAAAACTCTTAAAATATTAAAAGATTGTATAGCAATTCCTATTTGGAAAAGAAAAACAATTAAAGACTATCAAAAACTAGGAAACAAAATTATAGAATATAAATAATGAGCTTTTTAATCTTTATCCCAGCTAGATCGGGTTCCAAAAGAATCAAAAATAAAAACTTGGTTAAATTGAATAAAAAACCCTTAATATCCTACACACTGGCTGTTTGTAAAAAACTTAAGAATTTCGATACTGTCATCTCAACTGATAACAATAAAATAAAAACAGTATGTGCACAACAAGGTTTCTGTAAAATCCACAATAGATCAAAATTATTATCTAGAGATAACACATCAATGATAGATTTAATCTTGGATTATTTGAAATCTTTAAGTGTAATGGAATTAAAGAAGTACAAAAATTTAATTTTATTGCAACCAACTTCACCGTTAAGAACCTATAGAGATGTATCAAAATTAATAGATATATTTAATAGGAGAAAATTGGTCAGTTTAGCAAGTGTTTCTAAAGTACGTGAACATCCATATGAGTGTGTTGAAACAAAAGGTAATAAATGGGAATATATTAAAACACCTAAAAAAAAGCTGAATATGTCACAAACATATAAAAAAAACTTTTTTTTTATTGATGGATCAATTTATATAAGTTCATTCATATTTTTAAAAAGATATAAGTCTTTAATTGTTAAAAATAAAACAAAACTCATAAAAGCCAATGATAATTTTGCAGTCGATATAGATGAATATCACGATCTGTCTCTAGCAAGTTATTATCTAAAAAAGGAAAAAAAATGAAACATATTTTGTTAATAGGTGGAGCAGGGTACATAGGTGCAGTTATTACTAAATATTTAATAGATAAAAATATAAAAGTAAGAGTACTTGATAATTTATTATATGATAACAAAAATGTAATTAACAAATTTTTGCACCTAGATGATTTTAGTTTTGTTAGAGGTGATTTATGTAATCAATCAGATGTGGTCAGTTCATTAGATGGAATTACAGATGTTATAATTCTTGGTGGCCTAGTGGGGGATCCTATTACTAAAAAATATCCTGATTTAAATAATAAAATAAATGATAGTGGAATTAAAAATTGTATTAATACGCTAAACAATAAAAACTTAAATAAGGTTATTTTTGTTTCCACATGTTCCAATTATGGATTAATAAAAGATGATCAAATTGCAGATGAAGATTTTGAACTTAAACCGCTATCATTGTATTCGAAAGCAAAAGTTGAAATAGAAAAATTCATTCTAGAAAAAAAAAATGAAAAAATTGACTATGAACCGGTAATACTTAGGTTTGCCACTGCTTTTGGTTCATCAGCAAGAATGAGATTTGACTTAACTATTAATGAGTTTATTTATGAATTACTAAAAGGGAGAGAACTTGTAGTGTATGACCCTGATACATGGCGTCCATATTGTCATGTAATAGATTTTGCGAGATTAACATCTGAAATAATCATAAATAATAAAAAAAATTTATCTTTTGAAATCTTTAATGCAGGAAGTGATAAGAATAATTTTACAAAGAGAAGAATTGTTGACTTGATAGCTGATAAGATAAAAGGATCTAAAATTAAATATAAAGAGGGTGATGTAGATCCCAGAAATTATAGAGTAAGTTTTAAAAAACTAGAGTCAAAACTTAATTTTAAAACAAAATATAATGTTAACGATGGAATTGATGAGCTCATAAAATTCATTAAATCAAATAAATTTGAAAATAAAAGTTTATTTGGTAATTACAATATTGATAAAAATGAAAAATAATTTTGTAAAAAAAATATCAAAAACTCTAGAGACAATTCTTTATTATCCTAAAAAATTTATACCCCTTCATGAGCCAACTTTTTTTTTAAATGAAAAAAAGTATTTAGATAATTGTATCAAAGAAAGATTTGTTTCTACAGCAGGTCGTTTCGTAAATGAGTTTGAAAAAAAAGTAAAAGAATTAACAAAATCTAAACATGCTGTGGCAGTAGTTAACGGCACAGCAGCAATTCAAATAGCATTAAAATTAGTAGGTGTAAAAAAAGATGATGAAGTTTTAGTGCCTGGTATTACGTTTATAGGATCTGTAAACGCAATTCTTTATAATAATGCAACTCCACATTTTGTTGACTCAGAAATTGATTCATTTGGTGTTAACGAGGAAAAACTAAGAAGTTATTTAAAAAAAAATTCAGTTATTAAGAATAAAATTTGTTACAACAAGAATACTAAAAAGATTATAAGAGCCCTGATAGTCGTTCATGTATTTGGACATGCAGCAGAAATTTCAAAATTAAAAAAATTATCAAAAGATTTTCATATACCTATAGTTGAAGATGCCGCTGAAGCAATAGGATCATATTACAATAATAAACATCTAGGAACTTTTGGAGAAATGGGTGTCATAAGTTTTAATGGAAATAAAACAATCACAACAGGTGGTGGAGGAATTTTGCTGACAAATAACAAAACTCTTGCACTAAAAGCAAAACATCTAACAACTACAGCGAAAATACCACATAAATGGGAATATATTTTTAAAGAAACTGGATATAATTTTCGTATGCCAAATATAAATGCTGCATTGGGTTTGGCACAAATAAAAAAACTAAAAATTATTTTATCAAATAAAAAAAGAGTTTACAAAATTTATAAAGATTATTTTTCACAAATAGAGGGAGTAAATTTAATGAGTCAACCCAAAAAATGTAATAGTAATTTTTGGTTACAAACATTAATTTTAGATAAAAACTTTTCAAAGTATAAAAGGTTAATCCTAAAGGAAACTAATAAAAAAAATGTTGGTACAAGACCATGTTGGAAACCATTGCATAAATTGAAACATTTACAAAATTTTCCAAGAATGGATATGTCAATTGCAAATGAAATTTATAAAAGAATAATAAATATACCTAGTAGCTCTCATTTAAAAATGAAAAAAAAATGAAAAAAAAGATTATATTAATAGGAGCAGGTGGTCATGCTCAGTCTTGCATAGAGGTTATTGAGTCAGAGGGTAAATTTAAGATTGTTGGTTTAATTGATAATTTAAAAAAAATTGGAACTAAGATTTCAGGATATGAGGTTATAGGAAAAGACAAAGAACTTGAAAAATTTAAAAATTTAGCTAACTACGCATTTATAACTATAGGACAAATAAAAAGTCCCAACTTAAGAGAAAAATCATTCAATACCCTAAAAAAATATGGTTTTAAAATTCCATATATCTGTTCACCAAAATCAATAATTTCAAAACACTCTATAATTGCAGAAGGTGTAATAGTCCATCATGGAGCCATAATTAATTCTGGCACAGAGATAGGTCGCAATTGTATAATAAATACTAATTCACTAATTGAACATAATTGCAAAATTGGCCAATTTTCTCACATCTCAACATCAGTAGTAATTAATGGTGACACAGTAATTGGAAAAAGAACTTTCGTTGGGAGTGGATCTATTATTAAAAATTCAATTAAGATTAGTGAAAATTCAATCATACCTATGGGGTCTAGAATTTTTAAAGATATATAAATATGAAAATAATAATTATTGCAGAAGCCGGAGTAAATCATAACGGAAAGATATCTTTAGCAAAAAAAATGATAGAAAAAGCCTCAAAAGCTGGGGCAGATTATATTAAGTTTCAACTATTTAGTGCAGAAAATCTGGCTACTAAAAATTCTATTAAAGCAAATTATGCAAAAAAAAATTTAGATAAAAATATATCTAATTATAAAATGCTAAAAAATTTGGAATTTACTCTCAATGATTTTTTGCTTTTAAAAAAATGTTGTAAAAAAAATAAGATTAAATTTCTATTATCTCCCTTTAGTATTAAGGATGCTAAAAATATTAACAAGATAGGCATTAAAACAATAAAAATACCTTCAGGTGAAATTAATAACTTGCCTTATCTTAAGTATATAGGAAAACAAAAAAAAAATATTATTCTCTCAACAGGAATGTCAAATATTAAAGAGATATCAAATGCAATAAAAATACTCAATAAATCTGGAACAAATAAAAAAAATATAACAGTTTTGCAGTGTAATACAGAATATCCAACACCGTATAATGATGCAAATCTTTTAGCTATGAATGATATAAAAAAAAGGTTTAATGTATCTGTTGGATACTCTGATCATACATTAGGCTTAGAAGTGCCAATTGCTGCAGCAGCATTGGGAGCAAATATTATTGAGAAACATTTTACTTTAAATAAAAAATTTGTAGGACCTGATCATAAGGCAAGTTTAAATACTATTGAATTGTCAAGAATGATAGCTTCAATTAGAATTGTTGAAAAAGCTCTTGGAAATGGACAAAAAATTGTAACCAATAGTGAAAAAAAAAATATTATAGCCGTTAGAAAATCTATAGTAGCTAGCAAAAATATAGAGAAAGGTGAGATTTTTTCAGAAGATAACTTAACAGTTAAAAGACCTGCAACAGGCACATCACCGATGTATTGGGACAAAATAATTGGAAGAAAATCTAAAAAAAATTATTTAGTTGATGAACTAATAAAGTTTGTATGAAATATACTAGAATAATTTCACGCCTAGATATTAAAGGTCCAAATTTAGTTAAAGGTATTCATATGGAGGGCCTAAGAGTTTTAGGCAAACCAGAGGACTTTGCACGATATTATTATGAAAATGGAATTGATGAGCTTATGTATCAAGATGTTGTTGCAAGCCTGTATCAAAGAAATAGTTTATTAAAAATTATAGAAAAAACTGCTAACGCAATTTCAATACCTTTGACTGTTGGTGGTGGAATTAGAACACTTAAAGATATCTCTAATTTATTAGAATGTGGTGCAGATAAAGTATCCATAAATACAAGTGCAATAAAGAATCCTAATATAATAGAGGAGGCTGCAAAAATCTTTGGTTCATCTACAATAGTGGTTGCGATCGAAACCTCCAAAGATTCTAATGGAACCCATCTTGCCTTTACTGATAATGGAAGAGAATTCACAGGAATTGAAACTTTGAAATGGGCTAAAGAAATGGAAAATAGAGGAGCTGGAGAAATTTTTTTAACTTCAATTGATAAAGATGGAACAGGAGAAGGCTTTGACAATGAAATTATTAGTTTGGTTAGTGAGAAGGTTACAATTCCAGTAATTGCACATGGCGGTGCGGGCAACAAAGAAGATGTTGTTAATGTAATTAAAGAAGGAAAAGCTGATGCTGTAGCGATATCCTCATTACTGCATTATAATACTATAAACAAAATTAAATTTAATTCTGTAAATGAACAAGAAGGTAATCTAGAATTTATTAATGCTAAAAAAAAATTTAAAAAATTTGATTTATTATCAGTAGGATCATTAAAAAGATATCTAATAAAAAATAAGATTTCAATAAGAGTTTAAATGTTAGAAGTTGCAATTATAAATTTAAAATTAAGTAATTTGCATAGTGTTAGTGCTGCTTGTAGAAAAGTCGGCTTAAAATCAAAAGTAACATCAGATAAGATAATAATTTCTAAAGCAAAAGCAATAATATTGCCAGGTGTAGGTTCTTTTTCAGAAGCGATGATAAGAATTAAAAAACTTAATTTAGAAGAAGTTATAAAATCATTTATCAATGAAGGAAAACCTTTTTTGGGGATCTGTTTAGGTATGCAAGTTTTATTTTCTAAAAGTGAAGAGTTTGGTAATTCAAAAGGGCTCTCAATTTTTAAGGGAGATGTTAAAAAATTTATATTACAGGATATAAAAAATGTAAAATATCCAGTACCACATGTTGGATGGAGTAAAATTTATATTAATTTAAAAAATAAAGAAACCAAAAAACCTTTATTTAAAAGTTTGAAAAAAGAAGAATTTATGTATTTTGTTCATTCTTATTTTGTTGAGCCAAATGATGAAAAGATTGTTTTATCTAAAACAAAATATGGTAAATTTGAATTTTGCTCATCAGTTTGTTCTAAAAACTTATTAGCAGTTCAATTCCACCCAGAAAAGAGTGGTTTAGTGGGATTAAAGATCTATAAGAACTTTAAAAATTTAATCAAAAAAGCAAATAATTAAATAAATGAAAATTTTATATAATCTACCTAAAGAAGTTAAATTTTGTAAAAAATGTGTAAATTCTAATCAATATCCTGCCTCAACAGTTGAGTTTAAACACACAAAAAATAGAAAAGGTGCAAAGTATATAAATTTTAATACATCAGGCATATGTGATGGATGTTTACAAGCAGAAGTAAAAAATAAAAAAATTAACTGGAAAAATCGAGAAAAGGAATTATTGAAACTTTTAGATAAATTTAGAAAAAATGATGGTTCTTACGATTGCCTTGTACCAGGCAGTGGGGGTAAAGACAGTGTTTATGCGGCACATTTACTTAAATACAAATATAAAATGAATCCTCTAACTATAACTTGGCCACCAATTTTATACACTGATTATGGAAAAGAAAATTTTGATAATTGGTTATCTATAGGTGGTTTTGATAATATTACATTAAGACCCAATCCTAAAGTTCAAAAGATTTTAACAAAACTTTCAATAGAAAAACTTTTACACCCATTTCAAACATTTATTCTAGGTCAAAAAAATTTAGCTCCAAAATTAGCCAGACAACATAATATTGATTTAGTTTTTTTTGGAGAAAATGAAGCTGAGTATGGAAATCCAGTTTCAGATAATCTTAATTCGTTAAGAGATAAATCTTACTATACCTATGAAAATATAAAAGATATTTATCTTGCAGGCACAAAAGTTTCAGAATTAATAAAAAAATACAAAATTAAATTAAGTGAATTAAGTTCGTATCTTCCTTTAAAACTAGATGATTTTAAAAAAAAAGATCTGCAAATACATTATTTGGGATATTATTTAAAATGGATTCCTCAAGAAGCATATTATTATGCAGTTGAAAATACAGGATTTAAAGCCAGACCTCATCGAACTGAAGGTACATACAGCAAATATAACAGTATAGATGATAAAATAGACGATTTACATTATTATACTAGGTTTATTAAGTTTGGCATTGGTAGAGCAACAGACGATGCATCTCAGGAAATAAGAAACAATCATATAAATAGAGAGGAAGCAAAAAGATTGGTTAAAAGATTTGATGGAGAATTCCCACACAGATATTTTGATGAAATAATGGATTATCTTGAGATAAAACCAAAAACTTTTTTTAAACTTTGTGAAAAATTTAGATCACCACATTTGTGGAAAAAAGTAAATAATAAATGGAGACTAAGACATACTGTAAATAAAGATGGAGTAGACGATTAATATAAATTAAAAAAAATGAGAAAAATTTGTTTTGTATCTGGATCAAGAGCTGATTACGGTTTACTTCATAATCTTATGAAGTTTACTCAAAAATCAAAAAAAATTAAATTTCAGTTAATTGTAACAGGGATGCATCTTGAAGCAAAATTTGGAAACACTTTTAAAGAAATAAAAAATGATGGTTTCAAAATAAACTCCAACGTAAAAATAGATTTAAAATCTGATAATCCTTCAGATATAAATAGAGCGACAGCTCAAGCAATTATTAGATTGTCAAATGCATATATTAAATTAAAGCCTGATTTAGTAGTTCTGCTTGGTGATAGATTTGAAATGTTGTCTGCAGCTTTTTCTGCATTATCACTGCAAATACCCATTGTCCATATTCATGGTGGTGAGAGCAGTTTTGGCTCTATGGATGAGGCAATTAGACATTCAATAACAAAAATGGCTATATGTCATTTTGTTTCTACTTCAACTTATAGAAAAAGAGTTATTCAATTGGGCGAGAATCCCTCAACAGTATATAATTATGGTGCCTTAGCTGGTGAAAGAATAGAAAATCTAAAATTATTTAAAAGAGAAGAAATAGAAAAAAAATTAAATTTTAAATTTTATAAAAGGAATATTTTGATCACTTATCATCCAACAACCCTTAGTAAAAATGACACAAAAGACTTAAACCAAATTTTTTTAGCTTTAGATAAACTTAAAGATACAAAAAAAATTTTTACAATGCCAAATGCAGATGCTGGTGGAAGAAAAATTGATTTAATGATTAAGAGATATATCAAAAAAAATAAAAGTGATTGTCTTTATTTTAAGTCATTAGGCCAAAAAATGTACTTTTCATTCATTAATAATGTTGATTTAGTTTTAGGCAATTCCTCAAGTGGAATAATAGAAACACCATTTTTCAAAAAACCATCAATTGATATTGGCTATAGACAGCAGGGTAGAGTAAAATGTAAAAGTACTTTAAGTATTAATGCTAATAATTTAAAAATTTTAAAATTACTTAAAAAAACGTATTCTTCAAATTTTCGAAAATCTTTAATTAAAATGAAAAATCCTTATAAAAAAAAAGACACCAGTAAAAAAATTTTTAGAAAATTATCAAATCTTAATCTAAGTAATTTAAGTGTAAAAAAATTTTACGATTTATAGAACAAATTTGAAAGATAGATAATTAATAAAAAAATGTAAAAAATAAAATTTTAATTTATGATTACAAAACTTTTAACAAAATCGAATATAAGTCTAAAAAAAGCTATCAATTTATTGAAAATAAGTGGAAAGAAATGTTTATTGATTGTAAACGATAGACAGCAGCTTATAGGAACCTTAACAGATGGTGACATTAGACAAAGTATCTTATCTGGAAAAAAACTTAATAAATCGATTAAGAATATTTATAACCTAAAACCCAAATTTATTTTTAAGCACAAATCAAGTTTTGAAAAAATTAAAGATATAATTTATAAAAATAAACTTGAATTGCTTCCAATTTTAAATGAAAAAAAAGAAGTAGTTAATATAATAACTTGGGATCAGATTTTTAATAGAAAAAGTGTTGAAAAAAGTAAGACCAAAATTAAATCTGAATTAATAATAATGGCTGGTGGCAAAGGATCAAGACTTAAACCATTCACCAACATATTACCTAAGCCATTAATTCCAGTAAATGGCAAAGCAATCATAGAACATATTACAGAAAAGTTTGTAAAAGCTGGAATAAAAAAATTTTATATAACTATTAATTATAAAAGTAGCATGATAGAAGCTTATTTTAGAGAGATTAACCCCAGATATAAAATACAGTTTATTAAAGAGACAAGACCATTGGGTACAGCTGGTATTTTATATAAATTTTCTGGTAAATTTAAAAATCCAGTTTTTGTTACTAATAGTGATATTATTATTGATACCGATCTAAACAAAATTTTAGAATTTCATAAAAAGAAAAAAAACGACATAACTATTGTAGCTTCATCAAAAAATTATCAAATACCCTATGGAGTCTGTAATGTAGATGATCAAAATAATTTAAGATTTATTTCAGAAAAACCAAAACTTGACTTTTTAGCTAATACAGGTTTATACATAATTAATCCAAAAATTTTTAATTTGATCCCCAAAAAAAAAAAAATTGAAATGACAAAATTAATTTCTTTGGCAAAAAATAAAAATAAAAATATAGCAGTTTATCCTGTTGACGATGACTCATGGATTGATGTAGGTCAATGGAGTGAATATAACAAAGCAATACAAAAATTTAAGGGTATTAAATAATTATAGTAATTAAAGGAAATTATGGAAAAGATTTTATATGTAGTTCATTGTGTTGATACTGAAGGTCCTCTTAATGAGACAGTAGAGGCAACATTTGAAAGATTAAAACATATATTTCATCTTGATTTAAAACCCTCAAAAGAAACGTTGGTCAAATTACAAAATGGAGAAATTGATTTAAATGGCAAGGAAGAATCTGTCAAGACAACACTGAATCCACATTTTTTGAATTATAAAAATTCTTGGCCTCTTATTGATGAATTATTTAATGATTGTATGTCAGATGAATTTCGAAAAAATTATAAGGACTCATTTGGCAATGGCTGGATCTACAATTGGCACTGTGTAGATCATGTAGATTTTGACTTGAACCCTAGAGGTAGAGAGATTGGATATCATAAGATATTTGATTACGTTTCAAAAAAGTTAAAAGAAACGAATTCAAATCAAGATGGCTTACACTTTCATTATCATCCACATCCAATGGTTAAACATGCTCATCTTTGTGCCACAAGATGGCTTGGACCGACTGATAAGCTCTTTCAAGTTTTATCAAGAAGAATTATAGATAGAAACTGGTTTCCAGCAGTTAATAGACCTGGATTTCAAGTAACTAGACCAGATAGTCATTGGTTTTTGGAACAATTTATACCTTTTGACTACGCAAACCTTTCAATTGAAGATGAAGAACATAGCGATCAATTTGATTTATCCGCAGGTAGATCTGGTGACTGGAGAAGAGCTCCTCTAACTTGGGCCCCATATCATCCATCACATGAAGATTATCAAATCAAAGGAAATTGTAATAGATGGATTTCAAGATGTTTAAATATCGGAACAAGATTCGCAAACATTAATTTAAAAGAAATTGAAAGAGCTTTCAAAGAAGTTGATGAGGGAAAGAATGTAGTTTTGTCTTTTGCAGATCATGATTTTAGAGATTTGAGAAAGGATGTTAAGCAAGCTCATGAAATGATTACAAAAGTTCAAAAAAATTTTCCAAATATTAAATTTAAATTCGCAGAAGCTAGTCAAGCAATGAGAGAAGCATTACAATTAGAGGACAAAAAACATTGTGAAATAAATATGAAATTAAATAAGATTGATGAAAAAGCCCATGTGTTACATGTAGAGTCCAATATAGATATTTTTGGTCCACAACCATATCTGTCAATCAAAACAAAAAAAAAGGAATACTTTTATGATAATTTTGATTTTCAGGTTCCTAAAAGAAAATGGACTTACTCATTTGATGATGAAACTTTTCAAATCGATAAAATAGAAAAATTAGGCATTGGTGTTAACAACTTTAGTGGTCAAACAACAGTTTCAGTTCTTGATGTGTCTAGTGGTAAAATAAATACAACTAAACATAACTAAAAAGTGAGCTTTAAAAGGAAAATAATTTTTTTTGTGCCATATTCCATGGATAAAGATTTTATAGAAAAATTTGACATAAAGAATGCGAAAAAAGTTTTTAATATTAAATTTTTTAATTTAGAAAAAATTAATCAAAAGTATGAAAAAGATAGTAATTTTGATTTAGATAAAAATTTATATAATCTTAAAAAAATATTATTCAATTTTAAACCTGAATTTGGTATTATGTTTGGATGCGACTCCTTTCATAAAGAAACGGCATTATTTTGTAAAAAGTTTTCTAATATCAATATGATTTATAAAAATACAGATATTATACCTGAAGATATTATCATAAGATCCAAAAAAATATATTTAAGCTTTTTATTTTCAAAATATTTTTTGCTGAACTTATTATATATGATAAAAAAAATTTTTAGCTTGTTTAAATATAAAAAAATTAACTTTAATTTTGACTATTCTGTTATCTCTGGTTCTGGTGGAAAAAAAAATGAAGTTATAAAAAACTCAAAAAAAATAATTCAGATATGCTCTGATGATTATAAAAAATCATTTAAATTTGGTTTAAAAAAGAATAATTACGCAGTCTTTTTAGACGAAAATCTTTTTTACCACAGAGATTATGTAAGGCAAAATATAAAGAAAAAATTTGTCACAAAAAATTATTTCAAAGAAATGAATAATTTTTTTTCATTTTTTGAAAAAAAATTTAACATGAAAATATTAATTGCATTGCATCCCAAATGTGAGCATAAAAAAGTTATTAAAAGACTTTTTAATAATCGATTATGTTTTATAAAAAAGTCTCATGAATTGGTAAGTAAATGCAAATATGTTTTTGCTCATCCATCTACTACTTCCATAAATATACCAATGATATACAAGAAACCCATATTTTTTTTGATGACTGAAGAGCTTATGGAAAATTTTCTATGGAAAATGAGACTTGAAAGGAGAAAGCATTTTTTAAATCAACCTATCATTAATATATCAAATGAAAGTAATTTTGTGAATTTTAAACCTTTAAATAAAATTGATTATAAGGGTTATGGAAAATATCTAAATTATTTTGTAAAATCTTGCAAAAGAAAAATTTGTGCTAAATCAATTTGGGAAGATTTGAATATTTCAATTTAAACATAAAAATAAGCTATGAAAAAATTTATTTATAACATTATTAAATATCCCTTAATACTTATTTTTATTAAGACCCCTTTAATTAATATTTTAAGAAAAAGATTTAAATTTCATAGATTTTTAAAAAGTAAGAATATATTTTGGTTTACTCTAGATGTAATTTTTCAAAAAGAATATTTCAATAAACTTAAAGATAAAAAAGAAATCAGGAAATTAACTGATCTAACATATTCTGATGGAGAAGGAAGAAAATCGGCAGAGTATTATTTTAACAAGCATTTAAAAACATTAGTTAATTCAAAAAAAAAGGTTGGAACAATGTCAGCCTCTGAAGCTTCACCAATTTTTGATGAAATGATAAAATTCATCGAGATTAATATATTAAACAATAAACAAGACACTTATATAGTACAATTAGGCTCATCATCAGGCAGGGACTTAGAATTTTTTTTAAAAAAGTATCCTAAATTAAATTATATTTCCACAGATATTAATGACGAAATTCTTAATTTTCAAAGGGAAAATTATAATTATCATAATTTAAAATTTTTTAAATGTTATGCAGAAGATATAGACTTATGTATGGAAAACTTTAATTTATATAATAAAAATATAATCTTATTTTCTTTTGGAAGTCTTCAATATGTAAACCCATTTTTTCTGAAAGAGTTTTTTTTAAAATTAAATAAAATAAAAAAACTTAATCTATTTATTGAAGAGCCTGTGAGTCTTAATTTTATTGATCATGACAAATTAATTTCGGATAATAGAGCAAATATCTCATTTAGTCATCGTTACAACGAATATTTGAAGAATACAAAAATAAATATTAAAAAATATTTAAACTTCAAAAAATCTTTTTTAGGTCCAAAAGTTAAGAGTTATAAAGATTTTTCAGATATTTGTGGAGATTACTTAATATGAAAAAAATTATTGTTACTAATTACAAAGATCAGTCTTATGAAAATTTTAATATTATATGGGATTCATATTCAGAAAATAAAAATTCTTTTTCATTAATTAGATATATTGAAAACAATTCAAAAAAATATAAAAAAAATTTTTTAAATGAGATTCAAGGTGTTTATGATGCAATTTCCAAAAATTATATAATAAAAAAAAAACTTTTAATTGATAAAAATTTTAACTTTTTGGATACATTTTTAATTTCTGAAAAAAGTTTTTACAAAGATAAGTACGGAAATTTATCAGATGTTATCAAGTGTGTTGCATTAATCGATAAAATTTCACTAATTAAAACAGATGAAATTATATTTAATATTGGGAATAAGAATGTTTATTGTTATTTAAAAAAATATTGTGAATTAAATAATATTAAATTAACTGTTAAAAATAAAATTTATTTTCAATTTTATATTTTCAGGTTAAAGTTTTTTTTTAGCTTTATTTATAGTTTTTTATCATTTATTAAATTTATATTAGTAAGATCTAAAATACCAAAGAGTAGTAAAGCTTCTTTTAATAATAAAAATATTTTTTTTGATTATTTTTGCTACTTTGATAAAAAAAAATTTACATCTGGAAAGTATGTTTCAAATTATTGGGGTAACTTACCTGAAAAGATTAAGTTAAAAAAAGATCTAGTCTTTTTTCATATATTTATGGAAAATAATAACTTGCAAACTAATAAAATAAATAAATTTATAGATAATTTTAATAACAAAAAAGGAGAAAAACATTTTATTATAGACTCATTTTTAAATTTTCTAATTATTTTAAATATATATAAAAAATGGCTTTATTTTTTTATAAATTATTTTTTTATAAAAAATGAAATAATTAATTCCTTAAAATTAAAGAAAAAATATTCTTACCCATTATTTACTAGAAGTATAACAGATAATTTAATTGGATTTAATTGTTTATTAAATTTATACCATTATTATTTATTTTCAGAACTTTTTAAAAAAAAAGTTTTTAATTTTAAAAACAAAAATATTTTTTATTTGTGTGAAAATCAGGGATGGGAAAAAATATTATTATCTTTAATTAATGTAAAAAAAGAAAAAACAAAAGTTTATCCTGTTATTTCGACACCTGTAAGATTTTGGGACTTAAGATATAATTTTTTAAAACATGAGTTAAAAAATTTTAAAATCAAAATTGCAAAATTTCTTGTAATGAGTTTTTTATCTAAACAAATATTAAAAAAAAACAAATTTAATAATGATAAAATTTCAATAGTTGAGTCATTAAGATATGAAAGCTTGAATCAAAAAAAAATAATCCCAAAAAAAATTCAAAAGAATACAAATTCTATTCTTATAATCGGAGATTATTTAGAAAGTGTTAATAAAAATATAGAAAATTTTTCATTGAGACTTTTAGAAGAAAATAAAAAAATCAACATAATTGCGAAACCTCATCCCAGTAAAAAATTTTCTTCAAAATTTAATGGTAATTTAAGAATTAAAATTACAAATGAAAACATTCATAATCTGTCAACGAAAACAAATTTTTGTATTTGCTCTAATATGACATCTGCATCATATGATCTTTTATACTTAAATTTTAATTTATTAGTATTATTGGCCAATGATAGCATTAATTTTAGTCCCCTAAAAAATTTTAAAGGTATAAATTATGCGTATGATGCCACAAATATAAATATTATGAAAATTAAGAAAAATGTAAAAAATTTAGATTTTAGAAAAAATGCTTTTTTGTTTGATAAAAATTATAAAAATTGGAGTAAGTATTTAAAATGAAAAAAGAGTTAAATAAAAAAATAATTTTAATAAGTGGAATTGGAAAAGGACTTGGAAAAGCTTTTTTTCAAAGCTGTATAGATAATGGAGCTTTTGTAATTGGTTTTACTAGATCTACTTCAGATCTAAAAAAAATTAAAATAAAATATTTAAAACAATCTAAAATATTTATTGGAGATGGAAGAAATACTAAATTTATTGACCAAATATTTAAATATTTAGTCTCCAAAAAAATTAAATTACATGGATTAATAAATAACGCTGGTGAAAGACAGAGATATTCATTTTTAGATATTGATTACGATAAGATTACAAGATTATTTGACAATAACTTTATATCAAAATTTTATATCACTCAAAAATTTATAAAACATATTAGACAAAAAAAAATATCTAGATCTATTATCAATATAGGTTCCATAGTTGGTGAAAAAGGTTTTAGCAATTTAGTAGGATATGGAAGTACTAAAGCTGCTTTAGTCGGTTTTACGAAATGTTTAGCTGTAGAATTGGCAGAAAAAAAATATGATTGTAGAGTTAATATTATTAATCCTGGTTTTGTTAAAACATCTTATTACAAGAATTTTATTAAAAACAAAAAATTATTTAAATGGACTATTGATAATATACCTATGCAAAGATGGGCAAAGCCAGAGGAAATTAGTAGTTTAGCAATTTTTTTATTATCAGATAAATCAAGTTATTTGAATGGTCAAAAAATTAATGTTGATGGAGGATGGACAGCAAAATGAAAAAAAAAAAAGTTTTAGGATTAATACCAACTAGATTAAATTCTACAAGATTGCCACAAAAGGCATTATTAGAAATAAATAGTATACCTTTAATTATTCACACTTATAAAAGAGCAAAAATGTCTAAAACATTAGATGATGTGGTAATTTGTTGTGATCATAAAAAAATTTATCAAGTTGCTAAAAAATTTAAAGCAAAGTGTATTTTAACATCTGAACATCATTCTAATGGAACAGAAAGAATTTATGAAGCCTATAAAAAACTTGGAAAGAAATATGATTTAATTGTTGATATTCAAGGTGATGAACCATTAATTAGTCCCGATCATATTGATAAAGTTGCAAACAAACATTTAAATGAAAAATATGCAGATATTGTATTACCAACACTTTCAACAAAAATTAAAAACAATACAAACATTGTTAGAGTTGTAAGTAATATTGATAACTATGTTTTATATTTTTCTCGTTCAAATATACCTTTTGAATTTAAAAAAAATGTTAATTTTTTTAATAAGCACTTATCTATAATTTCATTTACCCCTCTTGCTTTAAAAAGATTTGCTCTTCATAAGCAAACTCCCTTAGAGTTGATAGAAGACATAGAACTCTTAAGAGCTTTAGAAATTGGACTTAAAATTAAAACTATGAAACTTAAAGGAGACAGTTTTTCAGTTGACGTTGAAGAAGATTATTTTAAAGCAAAAAAAAAGATGACTAAAGATAAATTTTTCAAATTTTATAAAGCTTAAAATGAAAATAAATTATAAAATTAATCAATCAGTAAACAAAATTTATATTACGAAAAATATAAACAAAATATTAATTTCTGATCTAAATAAATTAAACAGTGATAAAAAAATTTTATTTATTTATGATAAAAATATCGATAAAAAAATAATAACAAAATTAATAACTAGCCTTAAAACCTGTGGATGTAAATTATTTTTACTGCCACTTGAAGGTAATAAGATTAATAAAAATGAAAAATCTTTATTCAAAATAATTGACTTTTTAATCGAAGAAAAATTTACAAAAAACTCAATTATTCTAACTTGTTCTGGAGGTGTTATTGGTGATGTGAGCGCTTTAGCATCAGGCTTATATTTAAGGGGGTTAATATATTTACATATACCAACAACCATTACTTCGATTGTTGATAGTTGTATTGGTGGAAAAACAGCTATTAATTATAGAGGGATTATCAACTCAATTGGAAGCTATTATCATGCTAAGTCTGTTTATATCTCAAAGGAAATCATAGAAAGTATGCCCAAAAAAGAATTTTTTTCAGGCATACCCGAAGTCATTAAATGCTCATTAGTTAAAAATAATCAATTACTAAAATTCCTCATTAGAAATAAAAATAAATTACTTAATAGAAACTTTGATGTTATTTCTAAAATGTGTTACGAGACTTTAAAAATAAAAATATCATTATTTCAAAATGATGTGTATGAAAAAAATACTCGTCTTTTTCTTAATTTTGGGCACACTTTTGCTCATGCAATTGAGATGGCAACCGATAAATTGATTAAAAAAGATCATTTTAGACATGGAGAAGCTGTAGGACTAGGAATCTTATGCGAAATGTATTATTCAAATAAAAAAAAAACTAACGAATATTTTTTTATATCAAAACTTTTATCTGATTATAATTTGCCGAACAAAATTGTTCTTAAGAAAAATTCTAATATAAAACAAAGAATACATGACGAAATTTATAAAGGTGTATTTTTAGATAAAAAAAGGATAAAAAAATATCCAAGATATATTTCTTTAAAAAAACCAGGAAAACCACAAATTAAAGAAATAGATGATTACAATTTGTTAAATGAAACTATTAGGACATTATTTGTATGAGTGAATTAAAATTATCTGATTATGGTTTTAATATTTTACAAATAGAAAGCACTGCTGCATGCAATATGGCTTGCTCTTTTTGTCCTTATCCTCTTAAAGATGACAAAACATCAAAATTAGAATTAACTAAAATTTATTCACTATTAGACCAGCTGGATTCTAAAGATCATGGATTAGAGTATATTACATTTTCTCAGTTTAATGAACCTTTGTTGGATAATAGAATTTTTGAAATTTTAGATTATTGTAATAAAAAAAACCTTCCAGTTTTATTTATTACAAATGGATTATTGCTCAACAAAGAAAAAAATGTTGAAAATTTATTAAAGTACCAACCTAAAATTAAAATTTCTTTACAAGTTTTAGATGAAAAGAAACACAAAGACGCAAGAGGACTTAATCTAGAATTAGATCGTTATGTCTCTACAGTTGTAAAATTTTGTAAAGCAGTAAAAAATACTAATATTGATTTAACAATAGATTTAGGATGTAATTTTAATGAAAATAAATTTAATTATAATTTAAGAAAAATATTTGGAATACAGACGGGAGATCCATCTGTTCCAAAAACTGTAGATCAAACAATGAATATGTTTTCTAAGTTTATAGATTATTTTTATAATATAACTGATGAGGCATATAAAAAAAATTTTCAAAACTTAAAAAATTATAAGAATTTTTTTAAAAAGAATAATTATGATCAAAATGGTTATAAAATATATGATAATGTAACTCTTAAACTAAAAACATTTTTTTTTGGTAGAAGAATTTCAAACTTTAGTCCAATTAATGATAATTTTGCTTGTGGCAGCAAGATTTTGGGTATTTTAGCGGATGGAAGTGTGGTTCCATGCTGTTTGGCATATGAAGATTCTATATCTTTGGGAAATGTAAATAATTTAAATCTAAGGGATATTTTGAATAATGGAAAAAGTTTTTTATTCAATTTGAGAACAAAAAATCAAAAAAAACACGATACATGTAAGAAATGTTTTGGTGAACCTACAAGAAGAGGAGCTATTGTAAGAAATTTATATAATTTATTACCACTTAAAATCAAAAACTCAACATGGATGAATA
>Ga0115001_10000372_pt1 | contig 32621 bp, 26 predicted proteins | sample ArcticOcean_MG_C_12_FD_89869 | JGI IMG/M metagenome (GOLD analysis project Ga0115001, IMG submission 89869) | Marine microbial communities from western Arctic Ocean - ArcticOcean_MG_CB8_130 | ecosystem: Environmental > Aquatic > Marine > Oceanic | place: Arctic Ocean: Canada Basin | collected... | reverse complement strand
TATATTTGCTTTTATTGGTGTGCAAAATTTTAAATTTGAAGTAGATGGTAATAGTATAAACCCTAGTAATTTTACTTTAGATCAAGCTAATAATTTAATTAGGTTACCGGAGTACTTAAAAAATCAATTAACACTTGAGCAAGCTTTAGCAATAATAAAGCACAATTTTGCCATCAATCAAGTTTTAACAAATGAAATTAATGCTGCAATTAATAAAAATGTTATACCAACTACAAAAAGGTTTCAAGATAGTGATGTTATTTTAAAGGAAGAAACATTTACTGTAACCGATGAGGAAGGTGGTAGAGTAGTGACAACAGTACGTACAAATTTAGATGGTTCACTTAGAAAAGCAGAAACAGAAAGTTTTGATGCAGATGGAAATAGTTTAGGCAAAGGAAGAGATATAAGTCTTGCTGACAATAATAAAGTTGTTGAAAATGGATTAACCGCAGAGCAGTTACTAACAGATAGATTAGTTGAGGGTGAGGTTATTGAAAAAACATCAGAGAAAAGTGGTAATGAAATAAACAATCCTAAAAAGACAGCGCAATTAACAACTGACCAAAGACAAAAGTTAGGTTTACCTGTTACATCAGATGTCTTAAAAGTGTTATTAAGTAGTTTTTCTAATGATATTTCTTTAAATCTACAATTAGGTGTAACAAATTATGACAATAGTTCTTTAAGAAGTTTAAATGATTTAGATTATAACCGTGTTGATGAAGCTGGGAATTATTTAATATATAAACTTGAAAGCGGATTAGAAGGTCAACCAAGAACTATTACAGCTGTTACTAATTTAGAAGGTAAAGAAAGGATTGCATTAACTAAAAAAATAAAAGAAGCTTTAACAAAACAAGGTATATACGATGATTTGCAGAATGGTTCAGATGCATATATAGCTGTTGTTTTACTACCTAATGGCACATATAACTATGTAAATTTATCAGCTACACCTTTAGATTTTAATGAGCTAATGGTAAAAACTATATCTCAAGCTCAAGCTGTTATTGCTCAACTACCTGCAGGAAAAGACACACGTCTTCCTGTAGGATCTAAAGAATTACAAGACTTACGTAAATGGAGCTCAGAAAATACATCTAATCAACAACTATTTATTAAAAATAATAAAGGTGTAAACATTTCTTTACAAATAAGTCCTTGGGGTAAAATAGAATTACAAGTAAAGTTAAATGGAAAAAAACTACAAACAATTAGGTTAGATAAAAAAACAATATTAGATACAAAACTGGAAAACCCAGAAAAAATTCAAATGTTGCTGGATAAATTTAATGAAGATCAAGTTCTTGAAAATCAAAAAATTTCTTTAAAACCAATTCAGTTTACTCAATCATTTCCTAGAGACGCATCTATAGCACAACTATTATCTTTAACATCAACAAACGTAATAAAGTCTGTTACTAGCCCTTCAAGAATGCAGTTGTTTGCAGATCCTAGCATTACACAAGCTGCTGAAAATTTATCACAAAATACTTCTGGTGTATTTGTACAAACAGAACCTTTTTCAGATGCAGAAGGAAATGCAATACCTGTAGGGCCTGAATTAACAACAGCGAGTACAAAATCTGAAGATATAATTACAGCAGAAAATGCTGATGATAGTATATTAGATTTAAGTGATGCAGAATTTGAAGCTATGGCAGAGCTTAAATTTACAACATTACCTAAAGAACAACTTGATCATATAGTTAATAAAATAGTAAGAGACGGGAACACAAGTGCGTTAACCCCTAGAGAGTTAATAATTCAAGAAGTTTTAAGTTCTACAATAGCAACGTTAGTTGTTTTAGAGGGCGGTGTAGAAACAGTAAATCAAGCCACTAAAGTAATTAACTCTCCTTTAGTTGATATAAAAGCTAAAATAAAATTACTTAAAGCAGAATTACAAAAAGGAAAAACTAGAAAAGAACAATCTAAAGCTCTTAGAGAAAGTAAAGAATACCAATCATTGTTAGCTAAAAAAGCTGAAATAATGAGTACTGCTAATAAAGTAATGGCACCTATGTCTATAACTGATGTAGAAGATATTAATACTTTTTTAGCATGGGCTAATAAAAATTTACCTGACTTTATAAGTATAGAAGACATTGCTACATTAGGAGACAATTTAAAAGCAGGTGGAGAAAGAGTAGGTGCATTTGTTTTAAATTTAAATGATATTGCTGGAGGTAAAACAATTAATGGTACACTATACACAGGTGCAAACTCACCTTTTAGATATCATGAAGCTTTTCATGGTGTGTTTAGAATGTTATTAACTGATGCAGAAATAAATAAATATTTAAGTATTGCTAAAAAAGAAGTTAAAGCAAAATTAAGATTAGAGGGTAAAAGTCTAAAGCAAGAGTTAGAAATGTTTAGAAGATCAGCTAACACATATTCTGATATGAGTGATGCTAGATTAGAACAAGAATACTATGAAGAATATTTAGCAGATCAATTTGAAATATTTAAAACAAGTCCAAAAAGCGCTAAAACATCTTCAGAAGTTAAATCATTGTTTACTAGAATTTTAGAATGGATAGAGTCTGTTTTTAAATCTTATAATAAAAATGATTTAAATACTTTATTTGAAAATATAGATGCAGGTAAATACAACTCTTCTACTATAGCTTTTAATCAATTTACAAATCAAGCCGGTATAACATTAGAAGCTAATGCTTTAATGCCATATGAAGAAGTAGAAGAAGTAACAACAATAACAGAACCTAATGGAAATACAAAACAAGTTATTAGACAAGGGTTTCTATATGTAGATAACGATGTTGCAGCACCTTTAATTAGAAGTATAGCTGGAATGTATTTAACTAGAGCTTCTAAAAATTCAGATCCAAATATAAAAAAATCTGAAATCCTTAACGAAGTTATGGATGATTTTTATGTTTTATATAATTCTGCAAGTCCGCAATATGCTAATAGACCTGAAAGAGAAATAGAATTATTAGATCAAGTAAGTATTGCGCTTGATGAATTTCCAGATACAATTAAAAATCAAGTTTATAGTTTTTTAAATGTAATAGACAACCAAGCAACAGAGGAAGAATATAGTCAAGAAACAATGGAAGATTCTATTGGTTTAAGAGGGATAGATGAATGGGGTAAAGATGCATCTATGATAGGTGGTATCCAATCAACTCCAAAAATGATTAGATCTTATATAGCAACTACAACAAAACAAGCAACGGATTACTTTGGAAACGCTGAATTAACAGCAGGAGAGCCAATAATAGTACCTGTAGATTATATAGATGTATATAATGGTCTTCTTAAATCTGTAAAAAATATAGATAACCCAAGAATAATGTTACAAAACATGTACTTTTTTGGGCAAGAAAATTTAGAAACTGGCGCTGTAGTTACTAAGTTGCTTAATTCAATAGGTGTTAGTGAACAATCTTTATTGGAAAACACACCTTTACCACTTGTAATAAAAAACCCTCAGTTGTTTCAAGCTTTTACAAAAGCATTTGAAAACTTTAAGGTTGATTATTTATTTACTCAACGTGATAATGCTGGTAACATATTAATGTATTCAGCTGCACAAAGAGATGATATAAATTCTCAGATTGATAGTTGGTCACAAGCATGGACACAAGTAGAAAAAGTACTCAAGTCTAATGCAGCTGTTAAAGAAAAAACAGTTGATTTCTTAGACTATATGCAAAGTATGTTGGGATCAAATAAAAAAATTACAAATAAAGGTTTAGCTGAAGTATCTGCAGAATTTCAAAAAGATTTTTCAGATTTAGTGGGTATTAAATTAAGTAGACAATTTATTTCATACAGTATACTTTTTGGTAAACCTGATACTGTTTTAACAGTTAAACAAAGAGCTTTACTTAGTTCTAATAAAACAGAATCTCCTTTACTAAAAGAATCTGTTACAGAAATGTTTTTAGCAATTCAAAGAGGTAGTGATATATATAGTGATGGTAAGTTTGGTTTAATTTCTAGGTTAAGAAAAATAGCTCAAAAAAATGCACCATTTGATGAAACAGTTGGTGTATCAGTATTTAGAAATGCTGAAGGCAAGCTGGTTTATGCACATCAAAAACCAACATTCCATTTAAAAGCTATAGAAAGATTAAATGATGTAGAAGAATTAAATAGATTAAAAACTGAAAATCCGTATTTAGAAAAAAACTATCTTTTAAATAATGAAGCATTTATTAAATTAAGTTCTGAGAATAGACAAAAAATATTAAGGTTTGCTGGAACTGCAGTGGGACAATTAAACCAATCAGAAGAAGAAATAAATGCATCAATTTCAGGTTTAATTAAAAGAGAAACGTATGGTAATTTTACACCACAAGAATTTGCACTAACATTAGTAAACTCTTACACTGCTTTAGTAAATACTAAATCTGGAAGGTTAGATTCTTTTGTTGAATACATAAATCAATTTAATGAAGAAGTTAAGGTTGCTCTTGCTCCTTCTTTACTTAGAGTATTAGAATCATCTAATACAGGAGATATGTCATACATGCCTGTATTACGCGCAGTGGAAACTAAAAATGGTGTAACTAATATAACAGATGCTACATTAAATATATTTGTAGATTCTATTGAAACAGAATTTGATCGTATAGTAAGAGAAAGAAACACAGAAGGAAGAAGAACAGCCAGAAGTGTAATAGGATATAATATAGAAGGTACAGATGAAAAAGGAAATGCCCTACCAGCTAGAGCATTTAAACTTCATAACTCAGCAACACTATTAATTGATACAGTTAAAACACAATTAGAAGAAATTGCAAATAGAGGTAATGTTACTTTAGACCAAGCTCTTGATGAAATTAATATGACTAGAACTGATCTTAAATTAGATCTTAATAGTTTATTAGAAAGTCAGTTTGATCAATTTAAACAAGAGTTGGTAAATTTAAATATATCAGAAGAACTTAGCAACAGTATAAAAAATGGTTTAGATGTTGCAAATAATTTTGCTGAGGCGGCAGAATTATTAAACTTAATTGATAACGCAGATCATAATTTAAAACAAATATTTTTTAATGATTGGGTTAATACAAAATCATTAAATGAAGTATTATTAGGTGATCAAGCAGTAACATTAAAAAATGGTGTTGATGCTATTAAAAGAGCTAAAGCACAAAATGCAGCTACAGTAAGTGCTTATAGTGCTATTATAGCGCCAGAGTTAGGTATTAATCATACAAATGAAAAAATAAGTAGTTTTGTATTAGATGAACCTATTGGTAAATCTTCTTTAGGAGAAAACAAAGATATTGAAGAAGCAGATGCACAACTGTATTATACTACAAAAGGCTTTAGGTATAGTGAATTTGGATTTGGTAAACTTACACCATTGCAAGCTGCATTATTAGATGAGATTGAAAACGATGGTCAAGTATTTATTGATCCATTAAAATATCAAAATCCTGCAGAGCTTAAGTCAAGAAAAAAAATTACTTCTGAAGAAATATTTGGTAGTAACGGATATGCAAACAACGGATCAATGGTAAACTCACGTAAGTTGGTTTATGCTGATGGTAGAACTTTTATAAAAATGTCTGCTTTTGTTTTACTTCCACAACTTACATCAGACAATATAGAAACTGATCCAACAAAACCACCAATATGGGTTCCAAAACCTAATATGATTAAACTTCATAATTTAAGAGTAAAGCTAGAAGCAGAAGAGCAAGAAAATAATTCAATAGCTATAGCAGCACCAATGAGTGCATTTAAAATGCTTAAGCAAGATGTTACAGATTTAAGTGAGTTAGGAAACTCTGATAGGTTTACAAATAAAGCAACAGACTTAAGTGCTAAAAATTTAGGATTGCAAGTAGAAATGCCTTCTAACAAAAAAGAAATTATAGATCCTACACAAATTAAAAACATTATTACATCCGAACAATCAGATGATGTGTTTGTAGAAGCATTAGGATTAACTGTTGGTCAAATAAGAAAAGAATACAATAAAGCTACTGGAAGAAGAGTAGAATTTAAATTTAAAAATAAAAGAAATTTAGTTTATACATTTAAAAAACAAGATGGAACAATTGGTTTAATGGATGAATTAAACATATCTAGAAAAACTAATAAGATTACACCTAATTTAACAGCATTTTTAAAATATGCTGAGGAAGGTTTAAAAGCATCTGATACTAGTAGTAATTTATTAGAGTTTTTTGCTACAGAAAATGGAGAGCAAAAATATGATTTAAATAACCCTATTACAATAAATAAATTTGAAGGTTTGTTTCTTACTTACTTAAGTAAAGGTGTATTATCAGAAAAATTACCTGGCCACTCTTTAGCTTTAGTTTCAGATTTTGGTGTTGGTGTTTATAGAAAAGTATATAGTTTTGATGAAAATGGTATACCTGATCGTTCAGAAATTATTAGAGAAAATGTTTGGAAAAACATGAAAAACAAACCCTCTATACAAGAACCGTCAAATGGATTAGACACAACTGCTGAACCAACATGGTCTCAAGTTGAGATTCCTAAAGGCGGCTTTGTTGTAATACAAGATAGGTTAAGATCTGGTGTTAAAGCATATGATAGTAAAGGTAATGAAACAGGAGAGAGATATACAGAAATGCTAATGCCTGCTCATTTTCAATCTATTATGGATCTAATAGAGAATAGTAATGAACCAATGCCTGAAGTTATATCTAAATTGTTTGCAATACGTATACCTTCTCAGGATAATCATTCAACAGTCAATGCTAAATACGTAGATTTTTTACCAGCTATTTATGGATCAGTTGCTATGTTTGCAAGAGAACTTGTAGAAATATCAGGAGCGGATTTTGATATTGATAAAGTGTATGCTCAAATTAAACAATGGTATGTAAAAAATAATAAATTTATTGAGTATGGTAAAGGTAAAACATTAGATGAACAATATAATGATTACATAGAATACGTAAAAGAAAATGTAAACAAAAGTGGTTCTATATATAATGATGCATTAAAGCTTTATAATAATGATCAGCAAGCTATAAAAGTAAGTAACTCATCTGCAATAAAAGCAATTAAAGATTTAGGTAGAAGCTATGAAGATGCAATTACATCTCTTGAAATGTTAGGTCTACCAATATCTAAAGAGCAATATAGTACTTATGTAAAAGAAAGAGGTGAACCATATGAAGCTGCATTAAACAATAAAATTTTAGATTATAAGTATGCACTAATGGGTAATAGAGGTGTAACAGAATCTAAAACAGGTGAAACACCTATATCTTATACACCTGCTGCACTAGATATTCTTGAAGATGAATGGAAAGTTTTACAAGAAATAACAAAATTAGAAAATGAAACATCTCCATTAACAGAAAGATCAAGAGAAGATAATATTGATATTGATAATATATTAGGTAAGATAAAAGCTTTTAGAGCTAATAAAGGTGCTGCTATTGGTGCAATTGTTTTACCAAACCAATACTTAAGTCTTCTTACAGAGTATGGAATTAAATTAAATGATAAGGCACCAATATTTAAAATTGATGGAGTTATATATAATGACTTTAGTGTGTTAAGAGAAAAATTAAGTGATGGTACTTTTGGCTTAAGAAAACAAGATATTATATCTTCTCTTATTACAATGGCTACAGATAATGCAAAAGAAAGATTGGTTGCTAAACTTGGTTTAAATAAATCAGCATTAGGATTAGTAGCAAACTTAACAGCATTAGGTGTACCAATTGGTACATCATTACTTTTAATAAACAATCCGGTTATTCAAGGTATATATAGTGAAGCTTTAAACAAAAAAAATAAAATGGATCCAGGGGTTAAAGCTTTAGTAGCAGCTCAGTTGGAAGAATTAAATCCAAATGGAGATAAAATTAAATCTGTACCTGTAACATCTCAAATGTTGATTGATGCAATAAAAGATCCGGAAAATATAGAAAACACAGTTAAGTTTTCCATACTTAAAATGTTCCAATCAGGGAATTCAATAGCAGATTTTACTGGTAACATGAGAGCTGTATCAAATTTAACACAGGGTTTAGGTAGAGACATGGCTGCAATTAATGAAAAAGCAAATCAAATAGATGTACTTTTTGATCCTAAAAAAGCTATAATGGATTTATCAAGTATATTTTATTCAGATACTTGGCAATCAAAATACTTAGAAATATTTAATGAAATACGTAATGAATTATTACCAACTACATTCTTAACGGCAAGTCCACAATTTCAAAGTATACTTGATAATCTTTTAGTAAATGTAAACACAGAAGGTTCAGGATATTCTGAAGAAACTACATCAAAAATATCTAGAGATTTATTATCATACATAACAATTAAAGCTTTTCAAAAGAAAGGTCAAAATATTGCAACATTAAACAATGATCTTATTTATAAATCTGATTTAGAATCAATAGGTGATTTAGTAGAAAAAATGCGTAACACAGAAATGGGAAAAGATAATTTCTTTTTAGAAGCATTTGCTGTAATTAATCAATATGATAATCCAAATAATAATACAGGATTAAATCTTGTAGAGTCAAATAGTTTTAGAAGTTTAAACAAATTACAAAAGGTTGATTTGCAAACATCATTTGCTAAACTGTATGGTTCTGTTGAAATGAGGGATGATGCATTATCAATAATTAATTACTTAATGGTTAAAGATGGATTACAGCTTGCCTACGGTACTTTAATTGATGCAATTAGTCCATTTACTATGAATGGTTATTTAAGTCATATAGACACAGCTAATACCGCTTTACGTAATGGTTCTGATGCAAAAATGCAAGAAGTGTTTGGTTTAACTATGTCTGAGCTTACTGACGAATTTACAAATGGTTATTTAACATCACATGTAAATAATGCATTATTAAACACAATTGGAAGTAAAACAAAAGGTTTAACAATAAAAGATGATATTTTATCTATAGAGTTAAATAAAAATCCAAAAATAACTGATTTATTATATGTAAGATATTTATATGCAGTTCCGGGACAAACGCCAATTTATGAAACATATATCCGTAGTTCAGAATTAAGCAATGACGAAAAAGCTGTTTTTAATCTTGTAGATACATATGGTTCTAATCAACAAAACGGAATTGGTTTTATGTTTGGTGAAAGACCTACCTATAAAGAAGTAAGAAATACAGTTTATAATAAAAATACAGGAAAAGATTTTAGCAAAGAAGACAACTTTACTTTAGATGATGACAATAGTAATTTTGAAATGCAGGAACTTTTAGAACAACAATTAGAAGAAGCTTTAAAAAATGCAGATGTTAACGCTGTTGTAGGTGTAACAGGAACTAAAGTTTTATTAGATGGGAATACTCCAACAGAATTAAAAGATAAAATCAAAGCTCCTATTAGGTCATTAGAAATGCCTAAGTATTCTGTAAATAAAAATTTAAAAAACTCTGATGGTTCTAAAAAATTTGCACAAACAGACGGAACTAAAATAACAATTAACCCTTTGTTAAAAGGTGATAATAAAAAAATCTTTTTTGATTATTTTATGGGTAATGTTCCCGGTGAATCATCTGCACAAAAAGCAAAAGTATTAGAGCAAATGGCAAAGCAGGATTGGTCTATTGACAGGATTGCAAATATATTAAACTCTAACTTGGCTATTAATGCATTCTTAGTATTACACGAACAAGATCATATAGACAATAATGATAAAGAAGTTTATTGGGCATTTGAAGAAAGTCAAGTAGCTCAGTTTGGTGGAAAGCTAATGGACTATAGAAATTTACTTACGCAAGATAAAATAGATATAGAAATAAGAGCAACAATTGCAGCATTAGAAAAAGTAGAATCTAATGAAATAAGATCCAGATCACAACAAACTAGTGAGGTTGATGTAAATAATAATACAGAAACAAACTTTGCACTTCAAGGTGCTAAAGAGTTAGAATTAGAATTAACTATGGAAGGTGCTACAGATTTAGAAGCAGAATTAATGGCTGATTTACAAGATGAGTTAGGTACTAATGCAGCAATAGAAAATTATTGGGATGCACAAATAGAACCTTTTCCAGATAAAAAGGCTAAATTGCGTGAACAGAAGCTTTATCCAATTAGTAAAATGATAAAAGCTTTTGAAGATGGTGGATACATATTTGATGCAACAGATAATAAAACTGCCGAAGAAGTTTTTATAGATGAAATAAACAATTGTATACTATAATATTAATAAACTATGGCTAAGTGTCCTAATAAAAATACAGCAGAATATAAAGCATTGCAATCAGTATACAAAACTGAAATAGCAACAAATAATATAATTAACCGCTGGCAAAAAACTAAAAGTAGTGATGCAATTCCTACAGTTACTGAAGCTGCAGAATATAATAAAAAAGCTAAGACTGCATATTCTTTAAAGCAAAAAGATTTTGGAACAAGCGTTTTAAAAAACTTAAAAGATAAAGGTCTTATTGTTACTTATGGTGATACTTTATTAATCAAAAGAACTTTTAAAGGGCAATGGGAAGGTAATCAAGCTGCAGTTAAATATCATGCAAATTTAATCCAGGGATATTTAAAAATTAATAATATACCTACAGAAGTAGTAAAAATAGAAAAAGGTAAAGATAATCTTACTTTTAAAGTATCTATTAGACCTTCTATTTTAAGACCTCAAGATATGCTACCTAAAACAAGAGGTTGGGATGATACCAGAGCTATATCAGTCATTGATCATTTAAGCAAATTATTTCCTCAGTTAGTTATAGAAATAAAATCCCTTAAAGAAGCAGAGGCTATACATAAAGAAATAACCCCAATTAAAAGACTTAAAGATTTTAAAAATGTAAATTCATTTTATCATAATGGCAAAGTCATATTAGTTAAAGGCAGAGTTACAAATGAAATTGCTATAGAAGAAATATTACATCCATTTATAGATGCTATAAAATTAGATAATGTAGAATTGTATAATAAATTACTAGCAGAAGCTAAACTTAATTTTCCTGAATTAAATGTAGAAATTAATGCTGCATACAGTGATAAGTTAAGGTTTAATGATAATGATAGAAATTTAGAATTAGTTACTCAAACTTTAGCTAGATATTTTAAAAAAGAATATGAAACTAAACCTACAAGAACTCTTGTAGATTTAATTATGCAAGCTTTAGAATGGTTTAAGTCAATAATAAGCGACTATCATATGCTTATTACTGGAGGGACAATACCTCTTTACAAAATTAACCCTAACACAAATTTTAGTGACATAGCTAAATTATTAAACACAAAGGATATTGATTTTAAATTAAACTTACGTGAAGGTTTAAGGGTAAAATATTCATATACTCCAGAAAAACAAAGAGTTATTGATGCAGCTAAAGACGGAGCTAATGGAATACAGATTGAAATAGTAGATAAACTTATGCACGTTGGTAAACATGCTACAGGTAAACCTATAGATACATTATCTGCAGGTGTTGCAAATCCTAATGGTTCAGATACATTAATGATATTTGATGAAGAATCACATACATATATGGATTTACTTAACGGAGAAGCGTATTTGTCTGCAACTACAGCAATAAAAGGTCAACTTACTAATAAAGAAGGAGAAGCAATAATAGCTAAAGAAGAAGCTATACAAAACCTTAAAGGGCAAGCACGTAAAGATGCTATAAAAAAATGGGACAAGAAAATTGCAGAAGAAAAACAAGCAGATATAAAAAAACTAGAATCAGTTGAATTAAATTTAAATTTAGGTAATGATTTAGATAGGATTGTAGATGCAATTGTATCTAAAGAAAAAGTTGGTGATGCTCTAAAAGATATGAAAATGTTTACTGAAGAGCAAGCTATAGATGCATATAATAGAATGCAAGTGGTTATAAGAGGTTTGATGCCGCATGATAGTATTGCATTATCTCAAGTTGTTGTATTTGATAAAGCAACAAAATTAGCTGGTACTGCGGATTTAATAATTATAGATTCAGATGGTAAAATTAGAATATTAGATTTAAAGACTAGTAAAAATTCTATATACGATACATTTAGAAAACCTACTATTACTGGATTTAGAAAAGCTAATACATATAAAGAAAGAAATTGGGATTTACCTGCAGATAGTAGGCTAAGACAAAAAGGTGTAAAAATGCTATCAACAAATGGACAGCATAATTTGCAAGTAAATCTTTACAGAAGAATGTTTGAAAATATGGGATATGATGTTTATGAAGGTGATTTTTCTGCTTCTACATTTCATATTCAAATGGATATAAAAGGAAAAGGTAAAGAACAAAAATATTTAGGTAGCTGGAAGTTTGAAGGAAGTTATGATCACACAGAAACTAAACCAAGTAATAATGGTTTATATGTAGATATGCTCATTCCTTCTATTAAAGACAATCTTAATAAGCAGAAAATGGAAGATGCTTTAAAAGATAAGGAAAACTCACCATACAGAGGTGATAAAGATACAGAAGCAATGGGGGAGGTTCCAAAAACTGTGGATGCCAAAGAACAACCTGCATTAAATACAATATTTGGAGCCTTAGAATCTTATTCATTGGCTTTATCAGAATCTCAAAAAGGAACTTTAAATACAAGTAAAGTATTCAGTAGTAAAACTAAGCAAGAAAAACAAGATAAAATTGCTAGAACTTTACTTTACATTAACCAGGGGATGAACAGAGGTCCTAATGAACAATCAAGAGTGTATTCTGCATTATTAAGTGATGCATTAAAAGATATAAGAGAATTTACGGCTTATATAACAGATCCAAATAATGTTACTAAACGTGAATTTATTAGTTATGTTTTAAATTTTAATAGGTTTTTATCTACATATGATAGTTTATATGCTATAAACAATTCTAAAGATTTAAATGCAACACAAAAAACATTAGTATTAAATTTAGAATTGGAATTAAATAAACTTGTTGGTTCAAAAAGATTAAAATCTGGAAGAGAAGGTTTAGTAAACGATGCTATATTTAATTATGTAAAAGAAGTTGTTAGAAGTAGATCTAACAAAAAATTTGGTGTTGAAGGAAGTGGATTTACAGAACAAGACTTAATAGATGAGCTTACAATAGGTAATGATATCAGTTTACCACAACTGCAAACTAGAGATTTAGCTACATCAACAAGTACATTACTTGCGGTAATTGATAAAATATATAAAGAACAAAAACAAATTCTTTTAGATAGGATTAGTTATAGAGAAAATGTAGTTAGTACTATAGCAAATAAATTATTAAAATTAGATGGAGGTAGTAAAAATCAAATATATGATTACATGCATGTATTTGATTCAGAAGGTAACAGAACAGGTGCATATGTAAAAGAAATTGGTAGCTTATATACTGATAAACAATTTGAATTACACCAAGAGCAATATGACATTAATGGTTTTAGATATCAATACAGAGATGTAACAGATTTATTTACTGCATCACAAGAAGATATAGATTATAATATTAATTTAGCATTAAAAAAACAAAAAAGTTCTAAATTTTGGAGCGCTGAAAGATCAGATGAAAACGGAAATAGAATAGACGGTGAATATCATAGTTATACAGATGAGTTTTTACAAGAAAGAAGAAAGTATGAAGAGTGGATAAATAAAGATACTTTTGGATATTGGAGTAGAAAAGGTGGAATAAAAGATGCTGTGTATGATGCATGGGAAATGAAACATTTTGATTTTACAAGATATAATAAAGCAAAATATGCAGGTGGGGAACCAACAGGGGTAGTGCAAAAACAAGAAAAAGGTAGATTTCCTAAACCAAAATATAGAGTTATAAATACGTTTACAGTTAATGAAGATGGATCACAAGGACAAGATATGCGTAGTGAAAAATATAAAGCTATATTTGATCCAAGTAAAACAGATGCTTTGTCAATTGCACAAAGAGAATTCTATGAAATATTTGTAAAATATTATGAAAAAGAACTGTTAGAAATGCTAGATGATAGGACTAGAGAACAAATGTTAGGAAAAGTACCTGTTGTTAGAGATAACTTATTAGATGATTTAAAAAATAAATCTAATGTTTTTACTAAAATGTATGCTAATACGGTTAGATCAGTAAAAAATTTAACTGTTGAAACAGCTACAGAAAAAACTGTATTACTTGATGAGAATGGAAACTTTATGAACTCTATGCCTGTATATTTTACAGGAAACCCTAGAGTTGAAGGGGCTTTGGAGGCTGCTGAAGCTGAACTTACAATATTAAATAATGAATACAAAAAAGGGACTATGTCTCCTGAAAAATATAGAGGAAAAAAAGCCATCATAGAAGGTAGAATTGCAAAATTAAGAGTTCAGCCTTCAGTAGGAGAAATTAGTTCTGATTTAGGATCAAGTTTAATTAAGTTTAGTGCTATGGCTGAACACTATGAAGTAATGGGTCAAATAGAAGATACCTTATCTGCAATTGTAAGAGTTATAGAAAATAAAGAGTTTAGACCTTCAGATAAAAAAACAAATTTATTTGGACGTACTTCAGCAGGTTTGCTTAAAAAAGTTGGTTTTACTAAAGAAAGTTCTGGTGATTCTAATACATTAAAAAGAGCACGTAAGTACTTATCAATGGTTTATTATGATAATGAGTTAATTAGTCAAGGTGCTGCTGAAAAAATTGCAAACTCATTAATATCTGCATCATCTTTAGCATATGTGGCATTTAATCCTTTTGGTAACTTTAATAACTACCTTATGGGTAGAATTAACAATAATATAGAAATGCTTGGAAGTAGATTCTTTTCTAAAAAGAATTATTTTAGAGCAAGTAAAGCGTATAACACTATAGCTTTACCCGCAATTATACAAAGAACCGGAAGTGGTTTAGCAGATATAACAGATATTGCAACATTGGGTTTATTAGGTGTTAGTAAATCAGATTATGATCCAGATAAAGCTAATAACAAATATGAGGCTTTTGTAGATTTATTTAGAATGATGGATGATTCAACAGATATACGTGAAACATCTAGAAAAAATGATCAAAAAGGATTATGGGAAAGATTTAAAGCTTGGGGTTATGTACTTCAAGACGCAGCAGAATACAATGTACAGACTAAAGTTGGTATTGCAATGTTAATGGATACTAATATAATAAATGAAACAACAAATGAAACAATGTCTTTGTATGATGCGTTTACTTTTAAAAATAAATCTCATAATTTAGAATTAGCTGAAGGTTTTACAACAGTTGTTAATAGAGATGGAACAAGAGAAGAGTACAGTGATAAGTGGAGATATGCTTTTAGAAATAAAATACGTGAAGTAAATAAACAAATTCATGGTAACTATGCTGCTGAAGATAGAATGGTAATTCAAAGTACTGTATTAGGTAACTTGGCTGCTCAATTTCATAAATGGGTAGCACCGGCAATTAGATCAAGATTTCAATCTGAATATTTTGATGAGAATTTAGGCTGGATGGAAGGTAGATATAAATCTGCTTGGCAATTTGCAGCTTATGTTAAACAACAAATTTGGGCAGGTAACAGAGACATAAGAAAGTATGGTGCAGGATTTAAAAAAATAACTACAGATGAAGGTGGTGGGTTTGCTGAACAAAGAGGAGCAAATAAACTTTTTGGGGTTTATAGAACAATGGGTGAAATAAGTATTATTTTAACTGTAAGTTTAATAAATACTCTTATGGATAGCGTTTTATCAGGAGATGATGATGACAGTGACACTGAAAAAAGATTAAAACATTTAACAAGATATCAAGGTGACAGACTTTATAAAGAATTAGTTTTATTTATGCCGCTTTCTACAGACTCATGGACTCAAATTTATCAAATGGCTAAGTCTCCAATTGCAACAACTAGAACATTGGGTGAATTAGGTGAAGCTTTAAGTTTATCTATCTGGACACCAGCAGGATATATTTACTATAGCAAAGATGAATTTTATGCTGATAAAGATTATGTTTATCAAAACAAACCTAATAAAGGAAAATTAAAAGTAAATAAAGCTTGGAGTGATGCATTGCCAATTCTATATAGTATTCAAAAATGGCAAAATTTAATAAAAGAGCAAACTTTTATGGCTGGTAAATAATTTAATAAAACTCTCAGTAAAACCTGGGAGTTTTCATTTAAATAACGTATATTATTATATAGGATACAAAGACAAATGACAACTAAACTCTTATTAGTGAGCATAACAGCATTTTGCACGTACTTATGTACGTACTTTTTTGATTTATCAATGGAAAACATGGAGCAATACTTGGCGGTTTGTTCAATATTATGGTTAGATGGTATTTTTGGAGTATGGGCTGGCTGTAAAAGAGAAGGGTTTAAAACATATAAAGCTTTAAGAATAACAAAGAATACATTTACATGGTTAGCCATCCTGACCGTTATTCTTATGATAGAAAAAGGTTTTGCAGGTACAGGTTGGCTATCCGAGGTAATTATAGTTCCTTTTATGTTACTTCAAATTATAAGTGCCTTAAAAAATGCCTCTATGGCAGGGCTGATAAAAACAGATGAGCTTAATAAAATCCTAGACAGAATTGACAATCATAAAGGATTAAGAAAGTAAACTATCCTTCACAACTAGAGCATTCTAATATATTACGTGCAAAATCTTGAGCACTACTTTTACTAAACTGATAGTATAAAGTCTTTACACCTTCTTCCCAGGCATACATATAAAGTTTATTTATATCTTTAGCTGAAACAGAAGGATCAATCATTAAGTTTAATGACTGAGACTGATCAATGTATTTCTGTCTCTGTGCCGCTTGAAGAACAATCTCTTTAGGAGATATCTCAACAAAAGACTTAAATACTTCTTTATTAGGAAAATCTAAATGTTGTACACTTCCATCTTTTTTAAGAATTGACTTCCATGTTTTATCATTATTTAAACCATGCTTTTCTAATTCAGTTTCTAACAAAGGATTTTTGTATACTGTTTTAGACTTAGCAAGGTCTTTAATAAAGTAATTAGATTTAATAGGCTCTATTCCCATGCTTACAGCACCGTGAATGAACGAACTAGATTTAGTAGGAGCAATGGCCATAAGAGTAGTGTTAGCATACCCTTCTCTAAGGCATGTGTACTCATACTCATTATGTAACTCTCTAGAAGCAATCTCACTTCTATCTTTAAGTGTTCTAAATATCTCACTGTTTAATCCTTTAGCTTGCAATGAGTCAAACTCAATAAGCTTTGATTGAAATAATGAATGGTAGCCCATAACACCCAAACCAATTGCTCTATGCTTTTCAGCAAAGTTAGATGCTCTCTTCATGCCCGGCATAGTCTGAGACTTAATAATAAACTCATCCATTACTGCATTTAAGAAATATACATATGTTTCAATTGCGTCAGTCTCTTTTATTTGGTCCCAATGCAATAGGTTAATAGATCCTAAGCAACAAACAAAAGAATTATAACTGTCTGTAGGCAATTGTATTTCAGAACATAGATTTGAAGCTGTAATGTCCATACCTAATTCTTTATATGGGGAGTTGTTATTAGAGTTATCTTTAAACATAACGTAAGGAAATCCAAACTCACTTCTATTTTGAATAATCTTGGCCCATATTTTACGTTTGCTTTTGTCCCCATCTTTCATTTCTTGCATCCACTTATCAGTAACTGTAACACCATACTGCAGATTCTGTATAAGATTACCTTCTGTACCAATGTCTAAAAATTCTAAAATATCCGCATGCTCAACCGGTAGATAGACTGCACATGCGCCTCTTCTAGCTTCTGATTGTTTGCATACATCAACTGTAGTATCATAAAGTCTAGCATAGTGAACGGGACCATCTGCAAATCCACCTGTAGAAATAGGAGCACCTCTTTCTCTAATGTTTCCTAAATAAGCGGAAGTTCCACCTCCATATTTAGACATCATTCCAATTTCACGACTAGCATTTAATATGCTATCTAAGTTATCATCTATATTAGATCCATAACAACTAATAGGCAAGCCTTTTGCTTTTCCAAAATTAATCCATACAGGTGTTGATAAAGAGTAATACCCTTTACTCATATAGTTTTCAAACTTTTCTGCAAAACCTTTTATATTCAAATACTTTTCTGCTTTAATAGAAATGTCTTTGATTCTTTGCTCAGGAGATTCTGTTATATATCCCCTTGATAAAAATGTACGGCTATCTTCATTAAGCCAATAGTATTTATTGTATTCCATTATTTTGGTTTTTAAAATAAATCATCAACTGTGATGCTTTTACTTTTTTTATTATAATCTACACTTTTTTTGTAAAAGAAGTCTCCTTCTTTGGTTCCTAGTATTTCTATATCAAACCATTCAGTAGACTTTAATAGTTCTGAGTCAACTTCAAAGATTGGTTTCATACCTATCTTTTCTAGTGAATTATTAAATCTGTTTTTTATAAAGTTTTTAATTGTTTTTTTAGATAGAAACTCTAACTCTCCGTTGCTAAAAATCCATTCTAATATATCACATTCTGCAACATAAGCTTTTTTACAAGCAGAGTAGATTAATTCTTCAAACTCCTCATCAAACCACTCAGGATTTTCTTTCTTGATGATGTTGATGATCTCAGCTCCAAAGTTACCATGGATCTCTTCTTCTTTTGATGTTGCTTCTACAACATTAGATATACCTTTAAAAACATTCTTTTCTTTGTTAAAGCTCATCATAATTAAAAACTGACTAAACAAACTTACGTGCTCTATAAATAAAGAAAATAACAATACAGATTTAGTATACATTTTATTGTCTTTAGAACGTGTACCATCCAGGTATTTTTTTAAGTATTTAAGTCTACCTGCAATTGCCGGAACATCTACAACACTTTGAAATTCTTTTTCAAGACCGAGTATTCTAAGTAGTCTAGCATAGGCATCTTTGTGTCTTACTTCTGATTCAGCAAACGTCATTCCTACATCACCAATTTCAGTAATAGGCATACGTTTATACATATCAGCCCAAAACGTTTTTACATTTACTTCTATTTGTGCAATAGCAAGCATAGTTTTTTTAATAACATCCCGCTCAGCTGGCGTAATAGTTACTTTAAAATCTTGTACATCTTCTGTAAAATTAAACTCAGTGTCAATCCAATAGGAGTGTCTAATAGCATCTTTATATGCTAAAAGTTGTGGGTATTCATAAGGTAAAATGTTTACTCTTGGTTTAAAAATGTCTTTGATTTTCATAAAAGTTTAATTAGGATTAAAAAGCTGCATTTCTATAAAGAAAGATGCAGCTTTGTATTATATATAAGTTATAAAAAATATTTTAATTTATAGATTTAAAAGATAATATTAACATAAGAAAATTTAATAAAGACAATGCCAATTTCTACACCTTTTACTTCACGATAAATATCATCATCACATAAAACTTCACAATTAACTGATTTAATGCCAAGTAAAGTTTCAGAAGGCAATAGTTCCATTGCAAATTTGTGTTTAAAAAGAATTGGGTTAAGTTTATTCATACTATGATTATTTGATGTTTAATTAAAATTTTTGTATATTATATATGTAAACACATAATATAGAAAGTAACAAATATAAGATTTATTTAAAGTAAGATTGTAATTTGATTATTAAAATATAGTGTAAAAAATAAAAATCATGAGAAATTTATGTTTATTTATAAGATGGATAACAAAAGGTAAAGTTTGTTTTAAGTCTTGCCGTAAAGGATTATGTAAAAAAACTAAAAGCAAATTATAATGACAAATTGGGAATTAGAAATAGCATTTCATTGGCCGCATGATAGATTTGCATTAGGTTGGGAACTAATTCATGCTACTAAAAAGTATAATTATACAACATTTAAAGTGTATTTATTTTTTGTTACCTTAACACTTGATGTATAAATTAAAATAAAATGAAAAATAAAAGAAGCTGCTTACCAAAGCAAAAACTAACAAGACAAAAAAGCAAACTGTTAATGAGATCTGGCGGAGAGTTAGATGATATAATGATGTCTTCTATTATTGAAAAAATGAACAAAGGTGGTGATGCTAAAAGATTAGCAAGAGACTATGAAACAGGTGGTGAAAGCATGCAAGAATATAAATTAGGAGGAGGCACACATAACACTTATAGTGGAAAACCAAAAAAGAAGAAAAAATAATGAACATTTTAACTGACATATTAAGTTTATTTAAAAGAAATAAGTTTGTAAAAGAAGCTTTACCTAATGATGTATTGGTATTAGGTCTTAACCAAGAACCTGATATGACAGGTGTTGCTTCTCCTATACCTTATAAAAGTGTTAGATTAATTAAACTTAAAGATCTTAGTGTTGCTGTTAAATATTGCGATCATGTAAATACTCCACAAACACCTGCTTCTAATTCAGGAACTGTATTTCAAAAAACAAATATTGATCCTCTTACTGAAAAATGTACAGTTTATTACAGAACGCTTAGATCATTAAGCACTAATTTAACTATAAATAATTCATTTGATAATGACTATGTAGAGATTAGTACAACTGGTGAACCTAATACTGCAGCAAATGTAGGTTCAGGTATAGGGGTATGGAAAAACAAAGTAGGTGAAACGTTAAACTTTAAAACATTAATAGCAGGTTCTAATATTGCAATTACAGAAAGTCTAGGATTAGATGAAATAACAATTTCTTCAACAAGTGGTACCTCAGACCAGGCTCATTATTTTAAAAGAAATTTTTATACTTCAGAGTTGCAAAGAACATTAGGATATGATTATTGGATTTATGCAAATCCAATTTTCCCTCAAACAACTCCACCAGCTGGAATGATTCCATCAAACGATTGGATAGGTCACAATATAACAGACCCTTCTGTAAATTTTCAAGAAATAGGAGGATTGCTTTTAAACGCATCTTTATATAGTGGTCCAAAAACACATTGTAAAGCTGATTACAGAGATCTTTGTAAAGTAACAGTAAGAGTTAGTTCTAATGTAGCACAATTTCAAGTAATGCTTTATAAAACTGCAACTTTATGTCAACCATTAGGAACACAGAAAGATTGGGACTTAATATCTTCATGTAATTTTACAGGATCAGCAACAGCAACTGATGAATTAATGATGTGTTGCGAAATGGATCTTACTGGAGCTACTACAAATATAAAAAGGTTTGATACTGATGATGCCTTAATGTTGGTTGTACAAGCAACAGGTGGTACTGGCAATCTTGGATTTATGAATGGAGAAATTTCATTTGAGATGCAAGATGGAAGTTATGTTTAATTAAATGCAACATTAGAAATAAAAATTTATAAATAAAAAATATGCCTAACTTTATAACAAAATTATTTTCAAGCGGAGCAACTAAATTAGTTGAAGGAATAGGTGGTGTCTTAGACGATCTTATTACATCCAAAGAAGAAAAACTAGAAGCTGCTCATAAAATTAAAGACTTAGTTGCAAAGCATGAAGTTGAAATGGAAGAACAAATAACTTCAAGGTGGGCCTCAGACATGAATTCAGATTCATGGCTCAGCAAAAATGTAAGACCTTTGGTTTTAATATTTTTAGTTGTATCAACAGTTCTATTAGTATTTATAGATGCAGGAGTTATAACTTTTAAAGTAGAAGACAAATGGACTGACTTATTACAAATAGTATTAATAACAGTGATAGGAGCATACTTTGGTGGCCGTTCTATTGAAAAAGTAAAAAATAATAAAAAATAAAAGGTATGAACAAAATGACACCAAATAAAAAACGGATGCATGGTTATGCTAAAGCTGGTGGACTCAATGCATTTAAAGATGGAGGTGGTGTTTTAGATAATAGTGATGGAGTAATTACTTCTTTAGCTGCAGCGGCTGCAAAAGCAGCTGCAAAAGCAGCTAAAAGAATTGCAAAAAAAATAACAAGTGTAACAGATGGTTTTGTACAAAAAAATATGACAAAAACTCCTGATTTATCAAAACAAAGAAGAAGAGTAATAGCAAATGAAAATTATAAACCAAAAGGTGGTAGATAAAAATTAATTTAAAAACAAATATTATGAAAAAGAAAATGAAAGGATACAACATGGGTGGATTTACTATGGGTGCAGGAGATGGAGATATGAGTCCAGCTAAAGCAGGAATGATAGCAATGGCTAAAGGCGGAGGTCTTATGGGTTTTATGAATGGTGGTAGTCCATTAGATGTACTAACAGATCCAAGGATGAAAAAAAAAAAATAAAAAAAATGCAAACAGCAGGGCAAGTACCACCTACTAGACCTTTTACTGGAAAAGATGATCCAGCATATCAGAAAATGATGAAAGAGGCAACAAAAAGGCAATTCTTGCAGATGAAAATAAGGAAAGAGAAAAAAAGTAAAAAAAATGATTCCATTGTCTAATCATTTAAAAAAATAATTTAAAAACATATTAATTATGGGTAAAAAGATATCATTCCCTATGGGAGACGGAAAGGTAGCTAATGGATATTATAATCCAACAAGTATACCTGCAAGAATTCAAGCTAAAAAAAATGCTACTGCTACAGCAACTAGAGAAAGGTTAGCTGCACAAGGTTTTCAAGCTAAACAAATTACAACAAGAGCTTTAGAACCTGTACAATCAGCAGCATTTAAAAACGGATATTGTAATTGTAAATAAATAACATGGCACTATTAACGGCACAACAAATAAGTCAATCTGGTTTAATACCAGTGTATTCTGCAGCAGATGCAGCAGGAGATACATTAGTAAATACAGGAATACAATACTTTCATGTTAAAAATGGAAGTGGTGTATCTGTAACTGCAACTGTTATTCCGGTAGTAACAACTGTAAAAGATCCATTATTAGGTGAACTAACTAAAGAAAATGCAAAGCTTGTTTTACCAGCAGGTGCAGAAGGTTTTTTAGGACCTTATGAAATTGATGCATTTAACAGTCCTACATCAACAATTGAAATAAATTATACAGCGGTAACATCAGTTACTATAGCTGCATTATACATATAAGTTATGAGCATATTTATACAAGAGGTATTAAACCTACTGAAAAGAAAAAAAGTTAAAGAAACTCTTGACTTACAGTACGATTACTTTGAGTTTGGTAAAAAAGTTAAAAGTACTTTAAATCCGGCTTATGGTCCTAAAATGGAACCTTTTGCTATAAAATCTCAAGATTTTGTATGCACTGTAACAGAAGGATTAACAAAAACGGCTGTTGGATCAGGTGCAACAGGAATTTTTCCTGTTTATACAAGTCCATCTGGATTTTGTCTTACTAAAACATTAGAAAATTCTATTATAACACAAGCTTTTGATCCAGGTTTTAATGATAATATTGTAGCTGTTGGTGGTGCTTTAAGAATAGCCGGATATCTTGTAGATGGTAGTGGTATAGGAGGAACAGCAGGACAAGTACTGTCTTCTACAGGAACAGAAACTCTATGGGTTGACGCTACTGCAGGATCAGGTACTGTTACCCGTGTGGGAGCTTTAGATGGAACATTCATATCAAGTTCTAGTCCAGATATTACTGTTTCAGGTGATTTAACTTATGATTTAAGTGCTACAAATACCCCAAGTGCTTCTACATTTTTACGAGGAGATAATCAATGGAGTAGAGCAGTACAATCTTTTTCAAATGCAAATGGTACTTTTATAACAACCACTACACATAATGTAGCGACTGGTGACATTGACATGGGTACTATAGATTTATCAGCAACAGGAACCCCAAGCTCTACAACTTACTTGAGAGGAGATAATACATGGGCAACAATCCCAGCAGGATCTGGTACTGTAACAAGTGTTGCGTTAACAACAAATATTGCAGCTTTCCAAGCAACAGTTTTAAATTCAACAACAGATGCTCAACTCTCAATAAATACTACAGGAGGTACTGTAGGTCAATTTTTAAGACAAGATGGTACCTGGGCAACTATTCCGGCAGGAGGTACAGTAACAAGTATAGGTATTACTGAAACAGGTACTGCTCTTACAATTACAAATACACCTATTACTACATCTGGAGATATTAATATTGCAGGTGCTGGTACTAATACACAAGTAATCTTAGGTGATTTAAGTCTAGGACTTTATACACAAGGTACAGTAACAAGCATTACTAATGCTGCAGACACAGGATTTGGAACTGCTATTACAGGTTCAGGAACGTTTACTTACTCAGGAGCAGGTCTTATTTCTACTGCAGTAACAGGTACTACGGTAACTATTAGCACTACAGCAACAAATAACTTAGGTACGGTTACATCAGTAGGAGCAAGTAATACAACTTTCATTGATGGTACTAGTACAGGAGGAACAACACCTTCTATTTCAATGGCATTAAGTGCAACAGGAACTCCGAGTGCAACTACATATTTAAGAGGTGACAATTCTTGGGCAACTGTTCCAGCAGGTAGCGGAAGTGTAACTTCTATAGCAACAGGTGATGGAATTACAACTACAACAGGTGTTTCACCAATAACAACCACTGGAACATTAACTGTTACAGCAGGACTTGGTTTAAGTCAATCAACTACAGGATTATTAGTTAACTACTCTGGTACAAGTAATATTATTTTATCTACAGTTACATCATCAGCCAGCACATTAAATGTTTTAGATAAAATATTAATTAGTGAGAGCTTTTCAAATAACGTTGTTAAAGCAGAAATAAGTAAATTACCATTTACAAATAATGCAGGAACTGTTACAAGTGTTAGTGGAGGTGATGGTATAAGTATTAGTGGTACTGCAACTACTACACCTACAGTAGAAATAGATTTAGTTTCATCTAATGCAGGTCTTTTATTTAATCCGATTGATAACAATGGACTTTCAGTTGACACCACAGTTGTAAGAACTTTTGGAACTCAAACCATAGGTGGAGCAAAAACTTTTTCAGTTAATGTAACAGCACCAAACTTTACACTAAATTCAGACGAAAGATTAAAAGAAAATGTAATAGACCTTAAACCAAAAGCTATAGATACAAAATGGAAATCTTTTACTATGAAAGATTCTTCTGAGGATTATAGAGTTGGTGTTATAGCCCAAGAATTAGAAGTAAGTAATCCTGAATTTGTTATTACAGATGATATAGGATTCAAATCAGTTAAATATATAGATTTACTAATAGCTAAGATAGCTGAATTAGAGGCTAGACTAGAAAAAGCAGGAATATAATGGCAGTACCAGATAATGATACTTTTAATTTTGAAAATGTTACTAATGTAATATATGGTGACACTGCTGTAGGTAGAAATTTAGATGATGCTCATAATACTACTTCAGGTACTGATGCAGATATAAATTTGTACGATCCTACATATATAGGTAATCAAAATACTTTGTATAATTTTAGAAATTATGGAGGTGGCGATCTTAATTTAACTGCTGCAAGCTCAGGTTGTTCTGATGAAACATTATATTATAGTGTAAAATCAGACAATCAAAATACTTCCCCTGAATTAGGTGATATTTTTAAAGTAGATATGAACGAGGGTGGTGACAGTGATATATTTATAGGAGGGGGATTATATTATAATTATTTATATAATGGTAGTTTTTTTCGTATTGAAATTAGTAATTCTGGTGTAGTTACTAATGTACAAACTTGTTAATTTTTTAGTAATAAATAATCAAATAAATACCAGGACTTAAACTTTACGTTAAAGCCCTGGTTTATTTTTATATACGCATAAGTATGCAAATATAATAACTATTACTATTTTTAATAGAATAGCCAATTATCCTGTAATATATGCTTCATGGATTAATACATTATTAGAAATATTTTCATCTACTTCTATAGTATCATATTCAACAGTTATATTACTTACATCAATTTCAGATGCATTATTATTTACTGACACTTTTTTCCAATCAAAATCATTATTGCTTGGAACTGCGTTTGATGCAACAAGTTGCGTCATCATAAAATCATGAAAGTTTTGACTATCTTGCATCCAATCTCTTGGAGGAGATGATTTTAATGAATGTGTTACGTGATTATAAAAAGCCCACGCATTATCATCATCACAATTATAATCATATGATGGTTTTTTCATTTCTTTTTTAGCACAAGATATCTGTGAAGAAGTAATAATTTCTTCATCAATAAATAATCTACCTAACAATTCTGATTGTTGGCGTTTAGTTAAAGATATCTTTTTTAAAGACTCTTTATCATTTAAAATACGAACATAATGTTTTTCTGCATTTTTAATTTGATTGCTTAATTGTACAACCATATCATGATCTGCAGTTCCTGTATGTTTTCTTTTAAAATTCATCATGTCTCCGCACATCATACCATTGCTACATATTGCTACATATGCACCAATTGCACATTGGAATCTTACACTCTTGTCATAAGAGTTTGTCCAGGCAAACATCATTCCTAATTCTGATTCATTACTAATTAAATCATTTGTTGTTCTAGAAGGATAAATATGATATATACCCTGTGCTACTTGGGCATTCATGTTTGCTCTATATATTTCTTTACGAATAGTAAATCCACTATTCTCCAATAAAATTTTTGTGTTATCTATCACATCTTTATGTGATATAACTGTATAGCTCTTACCATGATTAGGTAAGGGTTGGCTTTCTAAATAAACCTGTGTTGTTTCTGTTGCTTTTTTATAGCGCATAATCTAAACTTTTAAAGTGTAAAGATATAATATTTAATTTAATCAGCAAAATAATATCTAACATGATTGTCAAATAAAACAATTTTGTTTGGTTCTCTTTTAAGTTTGTTATAAACTTTAAGAGCATCTCCTGATAGTTCTATACCATTTAAAGTACTATTTGTTTTCTTAACAATACTAATTTTACTTAAACCTGTATCTAACTTGTATTTTTCTAATGGTTGATTTACTATATTAGATCTTTCTAATTTCTTTTTGTTCTTAAAAGCTTTAAGTTCTGCTGCAACTTTATGTATCTTTTGATATACAGCATTCCTTGGTACACCCCATTCTTTACAAAGTGTCTTTGCTAATTCTAATCTAGGTGTTCCAGCTCTTAAGCCTTGTTTCATTTGATTTACTCTTCTGTTTGTGTATTCTACATATTTTTTCATAATTTTTGAAATTTATTAAATTCATCTTCTAATTTTGTTTTTATAGATACAATCATATCTAAAACTGATTTATGTGTTTGTGAGTGAGATTCATATATATGCTTAAGTTCATCAAATACTTTAGCTTTATCAAACTGAAGTGTATCTAACTGATGCTTTTTATGATCTTTTCTTCTTTCTAAAATAATGGCTTCTTCAGCCCGCGTTAATTCCATATGTTTATTATTTATCATTCCATACCCACCCTAATATTAAGTGTGTAATTTTTCTATGAAACCAATTTGGTTTTTTAAATGTAGAGAAATAAAACCCACTTCCTTTGCCAACTTCCCAACTACCAACATATTTAGGTAAGTTAATACTTGTGTTTGGTAAAGGTACCTTTTGCCAATCTTTAGTTGTATTAAATTTACTCATCTTTGTTTTGGTTTTAAAATTCATCTGGCCAATCTTCAGGCCATATATATTTAGCTATTGCTTTTCCTATTACCATTGTAATGGCGGCTATTGCTAGCCACCCTATTGCTTCTATCATAATTTAAAATAATTTTAATTGATTTGATGATACACCTATAATGCTATTTATTTCTTTTTCAATTGCATTTAAGTAATATTTTTTATTAATATTATAATCTTCCCATTTTGGTTTAATTTTAATATCATTATATACTTCTTGCAACCATGTTCCTGCTTCTAATTGAATTTCTCTTTGATCATACTTATGAACTTTTACAATCTTAACACCGTTGTTAGAAATATAATATCTATTAATTTTTTGAAGATTTTCTTCTTTAAATAAACCATTGCTTATACTTCTAGCTACTTGTTGCCAGTCTCCTTTAGATTTTCCACCAATACAATAATCTAAAATGTTTTTGTTAGAATTTAAATAGTCTTCCGGTAAAACATTTTTAATGAAATATTCATAGATTGCTTTTGGTATAACTAATTTAGATTTGTTTTTATGTAATTGTAACTCATGAAAATCAAAACGTCCTTTAAGTTTAACAGGAGCAAAACTAAATTTATTATTTTCTACTTTAAATAGATAATGAGGCTGCTTTTGTTTAACTTCTCTCCATTTAGTAATATCAACATCTATCCAATTATTTATACCTATGTAATTATTTACATCTGCTATTACTAATTTCTGATACTGATCATGTTCTAAATTAAGATTTGTTTTATTTTCCCATTCTTCACATATTTCCATATATAAATCATAGTACTCTTTAGGTATAATAGTTTCTACACCATCTGTGTTTTGCAATAATGCAATAGCACCCGGTATTCTTTCCATAATTTGTTCATAAAGCATCATTAAAGATAATTGCCCATTAATAGTTATACGCATACATAACTCAGGATCATAAAAAAAGCTATTTTCATCATTGCTAAGACCGAAAGTTGAATTAAGTATAATCTTATATACATAGTTCATTGGATTGCTCTTAGGTATCTTCTTACGCTCTTCAAAGAACCACTCATATTGATCACAAAATTCTTCTTTAGGAAAATGTCCCGGAGACCATTGGTTTTTTATAGCAAGATTTGGATAAAATGATGTAACATCTGAAGACATAATTATCATATCATCATTAGGTTCATATACTCCTTTACTAGCAGCACCATGAACACCACCTAAACCAAAATGTGTTTTTACATTTTTATAATCTACAGAATATTTAAAACTACCTTTAAGTCCATTTGCATTAACCTCTAAAAATTTAAACCTATCTAATAAAACTTTAAACTCAGGAGATGTAAATGAAATATATGGTAATATTATATCACAAACTTTAATAGTATCCCTATAAGTTCTCATTTTTTTAAGATCTCTTTTTGGTATATTAAGTTTTTTAGTTAAAAAATAACCAAATATTTCTTTACTAATCCTTGGTTCAGAAGCACTAAAAAGATTTATACCATATTCTTTAGTAAGTTCTTTTCTTAAACCTACCTGTGATTTAGATCTATTATATATTTCTTTAGTAGATTTAACATCATTAATACAATACTCTAATATAGTATCAATTTCTTTTTGTGTGTGAATTAAAGTTTCATGATGGATGGGCATATCAATAATATTTTGCCAATCCATACTATATTGTATCCATTTAAGGCTTGAACGTTTAGCTGGATTATCCCAGTGATGCATTTTAAACACATCTATCTGACCTATTTTCATTGTCCATTGAGGATAATCACTAAACATTTTAGCATTAGATTTAGATATAGTAAGTTGTGCATACTTATAAATAATCTTTGCAATTTCACATCCTTTAAAATTAATCCACGCAGAATAATTATCTAATATATAGTGAGTGACCTGGCCATCAAAAGCTAATCCGTTGTAAGATATATGCCACTCTTTATTATTTATGTTTTTTTCTAAAAAACCTATAAACTTTAACAAATCATTTTGCAGATCATGAATTACAAAAATTTCAGTTTCTTGAGTTTTGTAATTTTCAAATACACCTGTAAAACAATTAGCTAATGTTTCATAATCCATTACCCAATGTTTCATTTTTTATGTGTTTTAATTGCTGCTTCTTTAGCTTCTAATACAAGATCCATAATACAATCATATATTGTTTCAATAGCATCTTTTGATCCGCTCCTTTCTAATTGTTTATCTATTTCTTTTTCATATACATTTACAGTTCTTATAACATGTTTAATTTTCTGCTTAAGTTGTTGTCTATGTACAAATTGCAACCCATGTGCTATTTCACCCATGCATTTGTTCATTGCAATTAATATATTTATGTCTATTGTTTCTTCAGGAGTTAACTGTTTCATTTATTTTATTTATTAGAGCCAAAAAAACCCCAAATCAATGAGGTTTTTGCTTGTTCAGATTAAGTAAGAAGAACTTCTGAATTAGTCAATTTAAGTAAGAAGAACTATTGACCAGGCAGTATTAACTTAGATGGTTCAGTTTTTTTCAAATCTACAAAAAATTCTGAAACTGAAAAATTATCAGCATTTATAGCAAACATATGTATAAATGTTTCTATATCTTTTCTATCAGTAAGATAAAATTCAGAAAAAGTATCAACTAATCTTCTTTCTTCTTTATGAGTTTTACCAGTTTGCGGATTTGGTTTTTTTAATCTTTGAGGTTGACCTTCATCATCTAGCTTAGGAACCATATGATAAGATTGCTTCATTACTTTACTAATAACTGCTAAAATGCCTGATGTTGGATCAAACATAGCTTCTGTATAAGGTGAACTCATGCTCACCGGAATTAATGTAAATGATTTAGCATTTCTAAAAGTAGAATTTACTAACATCATGTTTCTTCCTATTTTTTCTGACATAATTTATTTTTATTTTTTCAAATATATGGAGTTTTTATTTAATACCCAATCTAATGGTTTGTAATTTGTAACTAAAGTTTCTTTATTTAAATTTGGTACACTGCATATTTCATTTAATTCTTTAATAATAGATGCGTCAACACCTAATGCTTCTGCATAATTCTCATGTGAATTATCCGGGGATAAAAAAGCTTGTATATAATTTAACATAGTACCAGATGAACTAAAAAAATCTAATATAATTAATTTAGAATCAAAACTAAACTGTGAATATTTACCTTTTAAAAACCTTTTATAATCATGTTTTAAACTTAACAAATCAAAAATAAATAAATGTGTATTTTCTACAGACATATCTATGTGTTTATAAAACAAATTATGATTTTTTAAATAATCTTTATAAAAACTAATAAATTCAGGAGAAGAAGGAGCATGGTATTCACATATAATTTTATAATCTTTAAAAGCATAAACATGCTCCCAACAAACGTAAGTTTGTATAGGAACATATTTTAAACCTTTTTTTAATTTTAACAATGGGTAAAGAAATACTTTACTTTTTTGAAAATAATTTGTGTATACATCATCCATATTATAACTTAACTTTATTAACTAACAGCTCATAAGGTAACGAATAATCCCTGGAATTATAATGGTGTGCTACTCTATTTAATACACCTTCTAAACCTTCTGCATAATTTGCCATAGAAGCTTTAGATACATCATATACATAAACTTGATTGTATTTATCTATAACAATAAATTTAAACATAATAGTGTATTCATCTTTATTATCTCCAAGAGAATCATATACCATTTTAGAATATATAGCTGCTTGTAACCAGTAGTTGTAAAAATCAACACTTTCAGCAAATTTATCTACGGTTTTACCTGATGTTTTAAGATCACAAATTGTAACCGTTTTTGTTTCAGCATCAACTGTATAATAATCTACATAACCGTGTAATTTAAATGGATAATCTTTTAAATCAGTTTTAAGATACTTTTCTGCATATGATTGTATAGGATCTAAATCAAAATCAGTTGATTGATTTTCAAATAATGCCATTACTTCTTTATTAGCTTTTATAACTTCAGCTTTAGCCGTACAATTTAATAAAGTATCTTGATCTATTACATCAACAGCACTGTTAGATAAAAATTCCCAATAAGGTTCATTATCTAAAGTTCTAACTTTAGCTATTCTTGCTTCATCAGCTTTAAGGGACTGATATAAATTCATTTCCTTCAGTGAATCTAATATAATATAATCACCCACTTGTGATAGTTTTTCAACTTCTGTACGTAGTGACATTTCTTTCAATACTTTTCTAACATTATCACTTGGTGCTTTACCAGGTACAACATTAAATTTATCATTTAAATTTTCAGGTTCAAATACTAAACAATGCACAAGTTTACCTTCTACTAAATGTTTGTCAGTTTTTATTTCACGGTCCCATAATATATAATCCTTATAAAACAAGGATGGCGAATATAATAATTTGTTTAATGAAGAATAGCTAAATGCAAACTCAGTGTTTGCATAAAACTTTTCTTCTTTTTCTAGGTTTCTATTCATTTTTTATTATTTGATTAGTTAAATCTTGATTTATGTAAATTGATTCTAAGTCTATTTTAAACACACTTGAATCAGGACCCACCATTTTGTTTAAAAACACATTGTGTAATTTTTCTTTAGTTTTGTTTAATGCAAAAGTTGTAAGTCTATCATCTTCAGCTAAACTTTTTATATATTTATTATAAGAATAAACAGAATGAGAATCATGATTACCTTCATAGCTTGACATTCTTTTTCTAAAAGTTTTTACATTTGCAGTTTGCCAGTTAGTTGTATTTTTTAAAAAATCATACCACCAAAAATATAAACCTGATACTACATCAAATGATTTATTAATATTACAATTAGCAAGCATCTCTAAAGCAAGAGATCTATTGTCTATATCATTATTTTTAACCATTTGTTCAATCTCATCATACTGATCAGAACTTAAAACAGCTAAATCTTGATCTATAATATCACATATGTCAGTGTCTAAAACTATTGTAGCAGTTGAAGATACAATGTCATTGTAAGATTTACAATTTTCTTCTGGTAATTGCCAATTATTATTACGGTCATTTAAAAAATCATTTTCATAATCTTTAATAATACTATAAACAGGATCAACGTTAATGCTACGACTCCAACCAGTTTTACAACTATACATAACAACAGCATCTTTTGGAACTGCAGTCAAGAAATTATTTATACTTTCTAATGCTTTATCTGTAAATAAATTATTTTTTTCTTTAAATGT
>Ga0115001_10000369_pt1 | contig 32823 bp, 28 predicted proteins | sample ArcticOcean_MG_C_12_FD_89869 | JGI IMG/M metagenome (GOLD analysis project Ga0115001, IMG submission 89869) | Marine microbial communities from western Arctic Ocean - ArcticOcean_MG_CB8_130 | ecosystem: Environmental > Aquatic > Marine > Oceanic | place: Arctic Ocean: Canada Basin | collected... | reverse complement strand
GTACCTACTATTTTTGTTCCAAAACCTAATGTTGTTGCAGTTTGCATCATATCCAATGCTTTACCCTCAGCAAAACCTTTTTTTATATCAAGAAGAACTACTTCACTTGCTATGGACTGAGATGCTATTACATCTGCACAAGTTGAACCAACATTCCCAGCTCCTACTATTGTTACTTTCATTTATCTACTGATTTATATTAAACATCAATGTTTGCATAAGTTGCATTTTTCTCTATAAACTCTCTTCTAGGAGGAACCTCGTCACCCATCAACATAGTAAAAACACGATCTGCTTCCACTGCATTTGTTATTGTTACTTTTCTAAAAGTTCTAAACTCAGGATTCATGGTTGTTTCCCATAACTGAATAGCATTCATTTCTCCAAGTCCTTTATACCGTTGAATAGTTGCGCCTTGTCCAAAATCTTCTAAAAATTTATCTCGTTCCTCATCATTCCATGCATATTGTTTTTTCGCTCCTCTTTTTACAAGATAAAGCGGTGGAGTTGCTATATATATGTTTCCATTAACTATTAATTCTTTCATGTACCTAAAAAAGAAGGTTAAAATCAAAGTAGCAATGTGACTTCCATCCACATCAGCATCACACATTATAACTACTTTATGGTATCTAAGTTTTTCTAAATTTAGAGCCTTGCTATCTTCTTCGGTTCCAATTGTAACTCCTAATGCAGTATAAATATTAATGATTTCCTGATTTTCAAAGACCCTATGCTGCATCGCTTTTTCTACATTTAAAATCTTTCCTCTTAAAGGTAAAATAGCTTGAAAATTTCTATCTCTACCTTGTTTTGCGGTCCCACCTGCAGAATCACCCTCAACTAAAAATACTTCACATAATTCAGGATTTTGCTCCGAACAATCAGATAATTTTCCAGGCAAACCTCCGCCACTCATTACAGTCTTTCTTTGAACCATTTCTCTAGCCTTTCTTGCGGCATGTCTAGCTTGAGCGGCTAATATAACTTTATCAACAATAATCTTAGCATCATTAGGATTTTCCTCTAAGTAATTTTCAAGCATTTCAGAAACAGCTTGAGAAACTGCAGAATTAACCTCTCTATTTCCTAATTTAGTTTTAGTTTGGCCTTCAAATTGTGGTTCAGCAACTTTAACTGAAACTATAGCTGTAAGTCCCTCTCTAAAATCATCTCCTGCTATCTCAAACTTCAACTTATCTAACATCCCTGATGAATCTGCATATTTTTTTAGAGTAGACGTAAGTCCTCTTCTAAAACCTGCTAAATGCGTACCTCCTTCGTGAGTATTTATGTTATTAACATAAGAATGTAAATTTTCAGAATAAGAAGTGTTATATATCATAGCTACTTCAACAGGAATATCATTCTTTTCACCTTCCATTGAAATAACATCAGATGTGAGAGGCTCTCTATTTTCATCCAAAAAACGAATAAATTCTTTTAAACCTTCTTTTGATTTAAAAACTTCAGAAACAAACTCTCCTTCCACTTTTTTTCTTTTATCAGTAACTGAAAGAGTTAATCCTTTGTTTAAAAAAGACAATTCACGTAACCTATTGGATAAAGTTTCATAACTATATTCTAATACATCTTTAAAAATGGATTTATCTGGCTTAAAGGTAACTTCAGTTCCTTTTTTATCAGATAATCCATCTGTTTTTACAGGGTAAAGTGCCTTGCCTTTTTCATACTCTTGAATCCATATCTTACCATCTCTAAAAACTTTAGCAGTTAAATGGTCAGATAATGCATTAACTACAGATACTCCTACTCCATGTAATCCCCCAGAAACTTTATAAGAATCTTTATCAAATTTTCCACCTGCACCAATCTTAGTCATTACAACTTCTAAGGCCGAAACCCCTTCTTTTTTGTGTATTCCAACGGGAATTCCTCTACCATTATCCTCAACAGTAATTGAATTATCTTCGTTTATAAATGTTTTTATTTCAGTACAATGACCAGCCATGGCCTCATCAATAGAGTTATCTATTACTTCATAAACCAGATGATGTAAACCTCTCACACCAACATCTCCAATATACATAGATGGGCGCATTCTAACATGCTCCATTCCCTCAAGAGCCTGTATGCTATCTGCTGAATAATCATTTTTGTTAATTTCTTCGCTCATTTTAATTTTTTGTTTAAATAAAACTTGTTTATCAAATATAAGAAATAAGTGACCTTTTTACGTTATTTAACAGAGAAGAATAGGGTCAAGTTATCAACAATTTATGTAAAAAAATTAAGTATTTTAATATGAATCTAAGTGAATATTAGAAATGGATCTTCCTGAGGGATCGTTCATGTTTTTAAAAGACTTGTCCCATTCTAAAGCTGTAGGAGTACTGCAAGCTACGGATGGAACAGAAGGAACTGTTTTAGCTGCAGTTTCAGATGGGAAATGAGATTCAAAAATAGATCTGTAATAATATTCTTCTTTAGACATTGGGGTTTGAAAAGGAAAAGTAAATTTTGCATTTTTAAACATTTCCTCAGAAACTTCTTTATCTACTAGTTCTTTTAAACTATCTATCCAATCGTAGCCAACACCATCACTAAATTGTTCTTTCTGTCGCCAAGCTACTGATTTTGGAAGATAATTTTCAAAAGATTTTCTTAAAACCCATTTTTCCATTCTTTCTTTATTAATCATCTTGTCTTTTGGATTAATTCTCATTGCAACATCAATGAACTCCTTATCAAGAAACGGGACCCTACCTTCAATTCCCCAAGCTGCTAAAGATTTATTGGCTCTAAGACAGTCGTATTGGTATAGTTTTTCTAGTTTTCTTACAGTTTCTTTATGAAATTCTTCTGGGCTTGGTGCTTTATGAAAATACAAATAGCCTCCAAAAATTTCGTCTGCTCCCTCACCAGACAATACCATCTTTATTCCCATGGACTTTATTACTCTAGCCATTAAATACATTGGAGTAGATGCTCTAACAGTCGTTACATCATAGGTTTCTAAATGAAAAATAACATCCTTAATCGCATCTAAACCTTCTTGGATAGTAAAGGTTACTTCATGGTGAATAGAGTCTATGTGGTCTGCAACAAGCTTAGCAGCCTTTAAATCAGGAGATCCAACAAGACCAACAGCAAATGAGTGTAGCTGTGGATACCAAGCTGCCTTTTTATCATCTGATTCAATTCTATTTTTTGAATACTTTTTAGCAAGTGCCGAAGTAATTGAAGAATCAAGTCCACCTGAGAGAAGAACCCCATAAGGGACATCACTCATGAGTTGTCGATGAACGGCTTCCTCTAAAGCATTTTGAAGAGACTCTAAATCTGTGTCATTTTCTGAAACGGCATCGTATTTCATCCAATCTCTTTGGTACCATTTAACTGGACTAGTATCTTGACTAGACAAGTAATGTCCAGGTGGAAATATTTCTATTTTATTACAAATTCCCTCTAATGCTTTTAATTCAGATGCAACATAAAAAGTGCCAAATTTATCCCAACCCATATAAAGAGGAATAATTCCCATATGATCACGAGCAACTAAATACTCTTCTTTATTTTCATCGTACAAAACAAAAGCAAAAATTCCATTTAAATCGTCTAGAAACTTACTTCCCTTTTCTTTGTAAAGAGCTAAAATAATTTCGCAATCAGAATTAGTTTGAAAGTCATAACCAACTTGTAAAGCATCTTTTAATGTTCTGTGATTGTAAATTTCACCATTAGCTGCTAAAATCAATTTTTTATCAGAGCTAAAAATAGGTTGATTACCCGATTGTGGATCAACAATAGCCAAACGCTCATGGGCTAATAGAACGTTTTTTCCACAATGAATCCCACTCCAATCAGGACCCCTGTGTCTTACTTTTTTAGACATTTCTAAAACTTTAGGTCTTAATAAATTAGAATCTTGTTTTATATCTAAAGCACATACTATTCCACACATAATAATTTTTTTACAAATATTGTTAAAATATATGTAAATGAAATCAATAAACTATTAATTAGTTACATATTTTAACTAATAATAAATAAATAGTAATAAATATCAATAATAATATAAAAAAAATAAAATATACTTATGAATTGAAAGATTTAGTAAATTAACTTTTTTTATATATTCATATTAATAATGGAAAATTCTATAATTGATTTAAAAAACATCAACATAACTATTGATGAAAAAAAAATTCTAAGCGACGTATCTCTTTCAGTTAAAAAAGGAGAGTTTATGTATTTAATTGGTAAAACTGGAAGCGGAAAAAGTAGTTTACTTAAAATTTTATATGGAGATATTAAATTAAAAAAGGGAGAAGGAAATGTTGCGGGAATGGATATCGTGAAAATTAAAGAAAAGAAAATTCCTTTTTTAAGAAGAAAACTCGGAATTGTTTTTCAAGACTTTAAACTTCTTCCAGACCGATCTGTTGGAAAAAACCTTGAATTTGTTTTGAAAGCCACTGATTGGAAAGATAAAATTCAAATTCAAAAAAGAATTGAAAAAGTCCTAGAAAAAGTTAAATTAAATGAACTAATAAATAAATTTCCTCATGAACTTTCTGGTGGAGAGCAACAAAGAATAGCTATAGCAAGAGCTCTTTTAAATAAACCTAAAATAATTTTAGCTGATGAACCAACAGGAAATCTAGATCCGGCTACTAGTTTAGAAGTAATGGAAGTTTTAAAAAAAATAAATAAAAATGGAACTACCGTTGTAATCGCAACTCACGATTATGAAATAATATCGAAATTTCCTGCAAAAACCCTAAGAATTGAAGATGGTAAATTTTATCAACTATCTAAAAAAATACCTAATTAGTCTTTAAGCTTTAAAAGTAATTTTTCTCATACGTAGACTAGCTGGAGTAACCTCTAAGTACTCATCACCTTTAATATACTCCATACATTCTTCAAGAGAAAAATCAACTTTAGGAGCAATTTTCATAGCTTCATCAGTTCCAGACTTTCGCATGTTAGTCAATTGCTTTCCTTTGATTAAGTTAACACCCATGTCGGAATCTTTACTGTTTTCACCAACCACTTGACCAATATAAATTTCTTCATTAATGTCTATAAAAAAGCGTCCTCTGTCCTGAAGTCTATCAATTGCATAAGCAGTCGCTTTTCCAGCTGCAGATGAAACAATAGCACCTTTAATATCCTCAGAAAACTCTCCCTTGAAAGGACCATACTCACTAAATCTATGATTAATAATTGCTGTACCTGCAGTTGCAGTTAAAATTTTATTACGTAAACCAATTAATCCCCTTGAGGGAATTGTAAACTCTAAATGCTGTAAATCTCCTTTTGGCTCCATTACCAATAAGTCTCCTTTACGTAACGAAACTAAATTAATTGCTTTTGAAGAACCGTCTTCTGGAACATCAATAGAAAGAGTTTCATATGGTTCAGATTTTACTCCATCAATATCTTTTATAATCACCTGCGGCCTTCCAACTTGTAATTCGTATCCTTCTCTTCGCATTGTTTCAATCAATACTGATAAGTGTAAAACTCCACGTCCATAAACATTAAATTTATCTTCACTATCAGTTGTATCTACACGTAAAGCCAAGTTTTTTTCCATTTCTTTAAACAATCTATCACGTAAATGACGAGAAGTTACATATTTACCTTCTTTACCAAAAAATGGTGAATTATTAATAGTAAATAGCATACTCATAGTAGGTTGATCTACTTCAATTCTTGGTAATGCTTCTGGGTTTTCAACATCTGCAATTGTATCACCAATTTCAAATCCTTCTAGGCCAGTAATAGCACATATATCTCCGCTTCTTACATTAGAAACTTTCACTTTACCCATTCCCTCAAAAACATGTAATTCTTTAATCCTTACCTTTTTAGTAGAACCATCTGCTTTACACAACATATAATCCTTATTGTCTTCTAAATCTCCTCTAAATACACGTCCAATAGCGAGTCTTCCTGTAAATGATGAAAAATCTAATGATGTGATTTGCATTTGTGAGGACCCTTCTCTGTAAGGTGCTTCAGGAATTGACTCAATTACAGCATCTAATAAATCTAAAATATTTTCTTTGGGATTTTGCCAATCCGTTGACATCCATCCATTTTTAGCTGAACCATAAATTGTTGCAAAGTTTAGTTGACTCTCCGTTGCATCTAGTGCAAACATTAAATCAAATACTTTTTCATGCACTAAATCTGGTGTACAATTTTCTTTATCTACTTTATTTATAACTACAATTGGTGTTAAACCTAATTCTAATGCTTTTCCAAGTACAAAACGAGTTTGTGGCATAGGTCCTTCAAAAGCATCAACTAATAACAATACTCCATCTGCCATTTTCAAAACACGCTCTACTTCACCACCGAAATCAGCGTGACCAGGTGTATCTATTACATTAATCTTTACGCCTTTGTAATCTACCGATACATTTTTAGAAAGAATAGTAATTCCTCTTTCACGTTCCAAATCATTATTGTCCAATAATAAATCCTTACGCTCTTTACGATCGTCTAAGATTTTGGCTTGATCTATAATTTTATCGACTAAGGTTGTTTTTCCGTGGTCAACGTGCGCAATGATTGCGATGTTTCTTATTGATTGCATCTAAACTTTCTATATTTTCGCGCAAATGTAATGTCTTTTTACATACTAATTGCATCAAAACCATAGAACTAGAGAATATTATTTAATTTAGCATATATTTATTTTTACACATGATTGATAAAATAAAAAATATTAAACATATTGATTCAAATAATTTCTTTTTAATAGCCGGACCATGTGCTATTGAGGGAGAAGAAATGGCATTTGAAATTGCTGAAAAAATATTTGATATATCAAATAGATTAAAAATACCGTTTATATTTAAGGGAAGTTTCAAAAAAGCAAATAGAAGTAGAATTGATAGTTTTACTGGGATTGGAGATGAAAAAGCATTGAATATTTTAAAAAAAGTAGGTAAAAAATTTCAAATACCCACTATCACTGATATTCATGAAATTAATGATGCTAATCTCGCTGCAAAATATGTAGACATTCTTCAAATACCTGCCTTTTTAGTGAGACAAACTGACTTATTGGTAGCTGCAGCAAAAACTGGAAAACATGTTAGTTTAAAAAAAGGTCAGTTTATGAGTCCTGAGAGCATGTCTCATGCTGTAAAAAAAATTAAAGATTCCGGAAATAATAATTCTTTTATTACAGAGAGAGGTAGCATGTTTGGTTATCAAGATTTATTAGTTGATTTTAGAGGAATACCTGTAATGAAGGAGTTTGCACCTGTTGTTCTAGATGTTACGCACTCACTTCAGCAACCAAATCAATCGTCTGGTGTCACAGGAGGAAGACCTGAAATGATAGAAACTATTGCTAAAGCAGGGATTGCTTGTGGTGCTGATGGAATTTTTATAGAAACTCACTTTGACCCTAAAAACGCAAAAAGTGATGGAGCTAATATGCTTAATATTAGTAAACTGGAGAATCTTTTAGAAAAGCTAGTTATTATTAGAAAAGCAACGAACTGCTTTAAATAAATCAAATTAATATATATTTGCGCTTGCAAATTTTTTGTTCTTTGAAAATAAATTGGGGTCGACTGGTTTTGACAGCGAGTCCGATTGAATGGTAAGCAGATCGAGCTCTGGACTATAGCTCGTAAATATTCTAGTACCAAACTTTAAATGGCGAAAACAATTACGCTCTTGCAGCCTAACAACCGAATTATAGTAGGTTAAGGCCTTGTCCCGCCAGGCGGGAAAGTGAGATGTCTCAGAACAGCCCTTGTTGACGGCGATTCATTATGAGACACCATCAAAGTCAACATAGAAACCCTAAGGCTTTGGTAGGGTTTTAAAATAAAAAAGCTAAGTAACATTTAGGCAGTTTTCAGTCAGAATGTTATCGAAAATTAAATGAAAACTATATCTGTAGAAAGCTATTTTATCGCTTGTTTGGACGAGGGTTCGATTCCCTCCGACTCCACCAATTAAAACCCTAACTTCTTTATAAACAAGTGATTAGGGTTTTTGTTTTTAAAACTTGTACGATTTGAATAAATATATAGCAAATAAACAGGAGAGAATTAATTATAAAATACTGGTTTTAGTCTAAACCACAAATATAATTAACGTATTAAAATTATAATCAACAATTTTTTTTCATGTTATTATTGTAAAGGAATAAAAAGAGAGTATGAATTTTGATTTTCTTCGAGTACTGCAACAGTTAATACTTTTGCAACACCATTCTCAACGTAGATAAAAGGTCTCTCTAATCTATTTGCAAATATTTCTGTCCCATCAGCTTTTTTTAAAGCTTTATCCAATACTTTGTAATGTTTTGCCTTTTCCCAATTGATTCCATCAACAGAAGTGATCATGGCCATATATCCAAAGGCATGATAAATACCATAATAACGACCTCTTTTTTTATCATACCAAATGGCAGGATCTTCTGAATTTAAATTACCTACAGCAGGTTTGGGTTGAATTTCCCATGGCCCAAGAGGTGAATTCGACAAAGCTATAGCCTGACTTCTTATCAGTTCATTGTGATCTGGCCATTTACCATTGGCATATTTGACGTTAGGTTTGTCACCTCTTAAAATCATGATATATCCTCCATCAGGTCTTTGTGAAACAGCTGGATTACATGTAATTTGAGCAATTGGACCTGATGGTTCTAATATAGGTTGGTCAAATCTTTTCCACGGCCCATTTACACTTTCGGAAACAGCAACTCCTATTCGCTGATTCATTCGTACAAGGGCTCGGAATTCATTAGTTATAACTCCATTTCTTGCCTGATCGAACTCTTTTTTGGAAAGTGTGCTGTCCCCTGTATTGGTTGATATATAATATAAGTAGTATTTACCATCAAAGAATTTGATCCGTGGATTGTGAGCTGTATAGGCATCCCAGTAGCCTGGTCCGCGACCTTTTAAAATAGTTTTTTTATGAGTGTAAGGTCCTGCAGGAGAATCGGATACCGCGTGAGAAACTACACCATCTGTAAGCCAAGATTTAAAGCCAATTTTTTTAGACATTTGAGCATAGAAAAGATGATATTTTCCATCTTCGCCTTTAATTATTGATGAGCCCCAGTTATGAAAGTCGGGATTGCGCAAAATATTTTCTTCATTAACTTCTAAAATTTTGTCAGCTAAATTCAGATTGTCTGAATTTGTTTGTGAGAACATATTTAGTGGTATACCAAACCATATCAATACTAATAAACGTATAAGGAGTTTTTTCATATTTTTAAATTTAACTCAATTGTTAGTGCAATCAAAATGAACAATAATTTTTATTTCAATTTTTTTAATTAAATCATCACCAAAATAGTTGAATTTTTCTCGCTTTTAATCCATTAATAACCCCTTAGTTTATTTGATTAACAAGATTTTTTATTTAAGAATATCACTCCATAAAAACAATATTTTTCGCCTATTTAAATCATAAGTAAAGAAAATATAGAATTTATCAATCTTTATGGGTGGAACTTTACAACAGGAAATAATGATTAGTGTTCGTTACAGAGCTTAAAAAAGCTTGTTAATTTAAATCCTTTGGTGAAAATGCTCTTATTTTTTTATTATTCATAAGATCTTCATAAATCATTTCAGTTATAACATTCCAGTTTTTATTTTCAATCCAGTTCGGATTTTTTAATTTTTTTTCCCAATTAGATAACTTTTTTAATAAAGAGTCATGCACAAGTGGTTGTTTAATTTTCAAGTCTAAATCTTCGTAAAAATTATTTTTTATATTATACAAAACAGTTGAAGTATCATTTAAACGAATAAGCTTGAAATCTCCTGAGCGTATTGTTGCCATTTTATCTTTTCTCCAAAATAAATCTTCACTATAAACTTTTTTATCATTTAGGGAATTAATAATATTCTTTCCATCAGCATTGATTAATAAACTTTGATCTACGCCTGAAACTTCTAAACTTGTTTTAAAAATATCTAATGATGAAATAAATCCATCAAATTGAGTTTCAGGTTCTATTCTATTTTTCCAAGTCATTATCATTGGGGTTTTAATTCCACCCTCATACTGATTTCCTTTCCAACCTTTGAAGGGGAATGGAGAAGCATCATTAGACATAGCAGCTCCATTATCACTTAAAAAATAGATTATTGTATTATCATATTGATTATTTTCTTTTAATTTATCCACAACACTTCCAATTGCTTCATCCATAGACCACATCATTGATGCGTATATTTTTCTAGGATTGTCTTTAAATTTTTTCAACACTTCCTTCTTAGCATGCATTGGAGTATGAGGGGCATTAAAGGATAGAAATAAAAAAAACGGTGAATTTGCTTTATGATTTTTATTAATAAAATTAATTGCCTTATCCCCCAGTGCATCAGTTAAATAACCATCAAACTTTGTCTTCGAATGATTTTCAACTACATTTCTAATACTATTTCTAGATTCTTCATTTGGGTTATAAAAATAATTTCTGGCACCTGAAATAAAACCCCAGAAATAATCAAATCCATTATTTAAAGGATGATTTTGTTTCTTATCACCAAGGTGCCATTTTCCTATCAGTCCCGTATTGTATCCTTTAGTTTTTAAAGCCTCGGCAATTGTAATTTGACTAGGGTCAAATGAATTATTTACATCGCTATCCAAATTACACTCATGACCAAAACTCTGTTGGTACATTCCAGTTAACAAGCCAGCTCTTGAGGGACTACAAACTGAGGCAGAAACGTATGCATTATTAAACAATACTCCATCTAAGGCTAGTTTATCAAGGTTTGGAGTTTTAATTTCATCACTTCCCATAAAACCAAAGTCAGAATAACCAGCATCATCGGCTAAAATTATCAAAATATTTGGTTTTGAATTAGTACAAGAAACTACAGAGATTAAAAAAGGAATTATTAAAATTCTTTTGATAAAAAATTTCATTCTTTTGTTCATATTGTTAAAATTCTTTGATTTTTATGTTCTTAAACAAAACTTCATCTCCATGATCTTGTAGTAAAATATGACCAGATTTAGATTGACCAAAATTTTCCCAAATAGAATATTTACTGTATTCAACTAAAGATTTAAAAACTTGTGAAAACCTATTATATTCTAAAACTTTAACGTTATCTAACCAATGTTCCACATGACCGTTGAATGAAATTATTTTTGCTCTATGCCATGTATTAGGAACCACACTTTTCCACTGAACTTGCTCAGCTTCTACTAAATCATATAAACTTGAAACTCCTCGGTTTTTTTTAACACCCTCTTTAAAGTCAACCCATTTACCATTTTTAAGTTCAATAACTTTAAATCGCTGAGAACCATCAGGATGAGATTTATTATCTAAAATTTGGTATTCAAGTCCAATGGCAGATCCACTTCCTTTATTAAGGCTTGTATCTACAAAATATTTTATCCCGCTGTTAGCTCCTTTAGTGATTTTGAAATCAATTTCTAATTCAAAATTTTCATATTTATCTAAAGTAATGATATCTCCTCCATTTCTAGATTCTAATCCGTTTGAACTTTCTACAGAAAGAATACCATTTTCAATTTTCCAACCATTTTCTGGGAATTTATCTAAAAAAGCACCTCTCCAACCCTCAAAAGTTTTTCCGTCCCATAAAAACTTCCAGCCAGATGAAATTTGATTTCTAGTCAAATAATTATCAATATAATTAATCTCTGGGGCATAATTTTCCAAAGGCCATCTGTTTTTTTCAATATTTTCCGTCAAAATTCTCATATTTCTCCATTTGACTTTTTTACCATTATTAGATTTATTATTAATGCTATGAATTTGAAGCGCAATGAAACCCTTTTTAGTAGCGTCATCAATCAAATTAGCACATTGAGTTCCATTAACCCAAGTTCTGATAACACTTCCAACTGCTTCAACCCTAATCTTATTCCAACTATCATTTTTAAACATTCCCCTACCCTTGTGGTCATCTGCCAATGGATACAAAAACAAATCACGTCTGGACTGGTCGTATATACCTCCACTCCAAAGTCTATCAGATTTATTCGCTTCTAGTTCTATTTGATATCCATATACTGATTTTGTTGGATTATTAGTATTAATTAAAGATCTGAACTGAACTCCAGAATTTAATCCAGTACTTACATTAACTTCAAATTCAAGAATAAAATCATCAAAATAACTTTTAGAACATAAGTAAGTGCTTGGTGAATTTAAAATAGAGGTTCCTTGTATAACTCCGTTTGGAAGGATTTCAAAATTTGCTTTTCCTTGCTTAATTTCCCATCCATCAAGATTTTTACGATTAAATAGTTCTACCCAATCAGATTGAGAATAGCTGCTATTTATAAATAACGTCAAACAAATAATTGAAAATTTTTTTATTAAATTCTTCATGTTTATTATTTTAAATTTATTTATAAAAAAATAAATTAATAAGTTTTAATAAATCATTTAACATACTTGTCTATGGTATATGATATTCTATTAAAAAGCATTAATAAAGCAAAATATTAAACTCGCTCAATTACAATGGAACTAGCTCCCCCTCCACCATTACAAATTGCTGCACAACCTACTTTAGCATCTCTATTTTGTAGTACATTAATTAAAGTGGTAACAATTCTAGCACCAGAAGTCCCAAGTGGATGTCCTAAAGAAACTGCACCTCCATGAACATTAACCTTATTAATGTCCACATCTAAAATCTTATTAAAGGCTAGAGGGACAACTGAAAAAGCCTCATTAACTTCAAAATAGTCTACATCTGAAATTGTAATTTTTGCTAATTTTAATGCTTTTGGAGCAGCTATAGTTGGTGCTGTTGTAAACCATTGAGGCTCATGTGCAGCATCAGCAAAAGATAAAATCTTAGCAACAGGTTTTAAATTATATTTTTTCAATGCTTCTGCGCTAGCTAAAATCAATGCAGATGCACCATCATTTATTGTTGATGCATTTGCAGCAGTAACTGTTCCGTTCTTTGAGAATGCGGGGCGCAACTGAGAAACTTTTTCAAATTTTACTCTTTTATATTCCTCATCTTCAACTATTAATATAGGTTCTCCTCTTCTTTGAGGAACAGATACGCCAATAATTTCGCTAGAAAAAAATCCATTCTTAGTTGTTAATGCTGAATTTTCATATGATCTTAAAGCAAAAGCATCTTGCTCTTCTCTTGAAATATCATATTTACTTGCTGTTTTATCAGCAAAAACACCCATAGATATTTCATTATAAGGATCTAACAATCCATCCTTGTGTAAGCCATCAATTAGTTCTGAATTACCATATTTATAACCATACCTGGCTTTTGGAACATAATATGGAACTGAAGACATATTTTCCATTCCTCCAGCCACAATTATATCTGCTTGATCCAAAAGAATACTTTGAGCTCCAAACATAATAGATTTTGCTCCAGAGGAACATACTTTATTGATAGTGGTACAAGGAACAGTATTAAAAATACCTGCTGACAATGCTGCTTGTCTTGCTGGTGCTTGTCCAAGGTTAGCTGAACAAACATTACCCATAAAAACCTCATTCACATTTTTAGGATTGACCTTTGCTTTTTCTAAAGCGCCCTTTATTGCAATAGCACCGAGTTGGGTAGCAGAAATATCAGCAAAAACACCTCCAAAACTTCCCAAAGGAGTACGAACAGCAGAAACAATAAATACTTCTTTTTTTACCATTTTTTTTAATTTGTTATTTATAAAAAATTAAATAAATTTTATAAGTGAAATGTAAAGAACCCTTATCACATTAACAAATTTTTCATTATGATATAATTGTTTAAAACATTAACTTTGGATTCAATTTTATAAAACTTTTTCGTTAAAAAGTTATTGTATTATTCAATAATATTGAAAGATTTATTTTAATATAAACCATGGGCTCAAACACAAATCAATATGGACTAAATGAAGAGCAAAAAGCCATATTAGATGCCGCTGACCAATTCGGAAAAAAAGAACTTTATCCTTTAGCTGAAAAAATGGATAATGAAGAGTGGTGGCCAAAAGGAATTTTTAAAAAAATGGCAGATTCAGGATTATTAGGGTTAACAGTTGATCCAAAATATGGCGGAGCAGGTATGGGTTACATGCAAGCAGGCTTAGTTTGTCAAGCTTTTGGAAGGTGGAATCATGCAATGGCATTGAGTTGGGTAGCACACGACAATTTGTGCTTAGATAATATTTACAGAAATGGATCTGAATATATTAGAGAAAAGTACCTCCCTGGTCTTTGTTCTGGAGAACTAATTGGGGCATTGGGATTAACAGAACCCGGTTCAGGTTCAGATTCCTTGGGTTCTATGAAAACTTCAGCTAAAAAAGATGGGGACTATTATATTCTAAATGGAAGTAAAACATACATTACAAATGGATCTATTGCTGACATAATTTTGGTTTATGCAAAGACAGATTTTACTAAAAAGAATAAGGGGATAACAGCTTTTCTAATTGAAACTAAAAATCCTGGATTTAAAGTTGTTTCAAAATTAAAAAAAATGGGTTTTAGAGGAAGTCAAACAACAGAATTATTTTTTGAAAACTTTAAAGTTCCTTCGAAAAATATTTTGGGAGAAGTAGGAAAAGGACATATTACAGTAATGAACGGTCTTGATTCTGAGCGGGCAATGATTGCACCAATTTGCCTTGGAATCAGTGAAAGAGCCTTAGAAATTTCCGTTGATTATTCTAAGATTAGAGAACAATTTGGTAAACCTATATCTAGTTTTCAAATGATCCAGTCCAAACTGGCAGATATGTATACTTTAGTGGAGTCTATTAGGGCATTAGTATACAGCGTATTATCAGAATGCGACAATACTGATAAAAAAGAATTTGGAAGAGGAAAAATTCATATGAATACTGCAGCTTCTGTTATGTACGCATCCAGTACCTCGAATAAGATTTTAGATGAAACAGTCCAAATTCATGGTGGTATGGGTTATATGTGGGAAAGTGAAGCCAATCGTTTGTATAGAGCCAGTAAATTACTGGATATTGGGGCGGGTACGACTGAAGTACGTAAAATGATTATTAGTAAAGAACTCCTAAAATAGTTGTGTTAAAAATAATAAATGAAAAAAATAATATTAATTTTCTTAATATTAATTACAATAATTTCCTGTAGCAAAAACGAACCAGTACCCGAAGAAAACAATAATTTATTTTCACAAAATGCATTGGTAGTCGGTTATTTACCCTCATGGAGATTTGATTTAAACGAAAAAATAGAATATTGTAAAATAACTCATTTAAATTTAGCTTTTGCAAACCCTGACTCAAATGGAAATCTTATAATGCCAGACATTAGTAGCGTAGTTAGTAAAGCAAAAAAAGTCAACCCAAATATTAAAATATGTATTTCAATTGGCGGAGGAGCTTTAACAACTGAACAAGCGACAAACTGGTCTAATTTGATGGGAAGTTCTGAAAATAGAACAAACATTGTTTCTAAGACTGTAGAATACGTACTTAAAAATAATTTGGATGGGGTAGATGTTGATTTGGAATGGGAAAATGTAACTTCTGGTTATAGTGATTTTGTTATTGATTTAAACGACGAGTTAGACAAACACTCAAAAATAATAACAGCTGCTCTTCCAGGAACAACAAAATATACTAATATAACAAGTAATGCTCTTCAGGTCTTTGATTTTATTCATATAATGGCCTACGATTTTAAAGGTCCATGGAAACCTACAGACGCGGGGCAACACAGTTCATACTCTAATGCAGAACAATCTATAAATTTTTGGATGAATTCTGTTGGCATTTCTGGAAAAAAACTAACCCTTGGAGTTCCTTTTTATGGTTATGATTTTACAAACTCATCAAATGTAACTGCCTTTAGCTTTTCAAGCATGGTTTTATCCAATACTTCTTTTGCAGATATAGATAAAGTTGGTTCAAAATTCTATAACGGAAGAACGACAATTCGATCAAAAGTGAAATTGGCTAGCAATAAAGTCAATGGTGTAATGATTTGGGAATTAGGTCAAGATTCAGGATTATACGACTCATTTTCTGAGTACTCACTTCTAAAAACTATTCACAAAGAATATTCAAAATTAGGAGTAAAAACAACCAATCTTTGTAATGATTAAATAAACCTTATTTAACAATAAGTTGGCCTTTCATTAATTGATAATGAGCAGGAAAACTACAAATAAAATTATAAATTCCTTGGGCTGGCGCATCAAAAGTAATTGTGACACTTTCTCCACCTCCAATTAATTTAGTGTAAGCTATCATTTCATCTCCTTCAGGAATATATTCATTATTTCTTGCTTCTACTGCTTTTCTAGCAAAAATATCTACATCAACATCCTTTTTTAATAAGACAAAATTATGACCCATAATCATCTTATTACCCCTACCTGTATGATTTAAAGTTAGAGTAACTTTCTGACCAGGACTAGCAGATAAAACCTTTTTATCAAACTGCATTTGATCGTTAGAATTTAAAATAATTTGGACTTCATTTTCTGTTTTTAAAACAGTTATTTTATTTGGGGTTTCTACTTTTTTCGCAGGAACAGAACTATTACAACTAATAGCAAAAGACACCAATATCAATAGTAAAAAAATTTTATTCATTTCTAAATTTTAAAATTCAAATTTACAATAAGTTTGTTCAAAAAAAACATATAATAGATACAAAATATAGTCTATAAACCAAGTTCATTTTTTATTTGTTTCACCCATTTATCTATCCGTTCCTCGGTATGTTCTTGTTGGTTATCCTCGTCGATTGCCAAACCATAAAACATTCCATTTGGAGCCAAGCCCAATGAGTCGTTAAACTCATAACCTTCGTTTGGCCAATAACCAAATATCTCTCCCCCATTATTTAAGACTACTTTACCTAAAATACCTATTCCATCAACAAAATTATCGGGATATCCATATTGGTCTCCCAAACCAAAAAAAGCAACTTTAATTCCATTGAAATCAATTTTTTGAAAATCAGGGAAAAAATCTTCCCAATCACTTTGAAGATCACCAACATACCAAGTAGGCACACCAATTAATATTATATCGTACTTCAAAAAATCAATAGGTTTTATTGTGAAAACTTCAATAATATCCAAGTTTTTTAAATTCAATTTATTAGTCAATAAAGTTGTGATATAGTCCGTAATTCCAGTGTCAGACCCATAAATTATAGCAATTTTATTTTCAGACATTTTCAATATAATAATTTTCAAAATTAAGCTATTTAGAATAATTTTAAATAATAATCTTAAGGATTTTATGAAAATTATTTATAACCAATGCAATTGATTATAAGTTATAATTAAGCTATTTTTAGTTAAATCATTAATTATGAGAACAAGGGCTCTTGCTCCTTTTGGAGGAGTAAAATCTTCAGGTCAAGTTAGAGAGGAATCAAAATATGGAATAGAGGATTATGTTGAAATCAACTTCATGTTTTTTAGTAATATAATTTAGAAGACTTATGAGTAGAGAAAAAGAAATAAAACGTAAAGATTATAAAGTTTTTTATCCCATGTCTACCAGATGGATGGACAACGATATTTATGGCCATATTAACAATGTCACTTACTATTCCTATTTTGATACAGCAGTAAATAAATATCTTATTGAAAATGCTGGTTTAGATATTCATAATTCACCAATTGTAGGATATGTAGTTCATTCCAATTGTAATTATGTTTCGGGACTCTCATTTCCTGACGTAATTGAAATTGGTTTAAGAGTAGACAAAATAGGAAATAGCTCAGTTACTTATGCAATAGGAGTTTTTAAAAAAGGAGCAGAGAAAGTTTCTGCCCATGGAGAATTCATCCATGTTTTTGTTAATAGAAAAGAAAATAAATCCGTTTCAATTCCAAAAAGTATTCTAATAGCATTAAAAAAAATTAAGCTACAATAGTAATATCTATTAATCTGGTTTTAAGTATTTTATTATATCTTTAAAAAAAAAAAAATATGAAAAAGATTTTATTACTATTCTTTGTCACATCAATTTTGATTTCTTGTGACAATACTACAAAAGTTACTGTTGAAGAGGAAGGTCCTGCTCCAGGTTATATGATATCAAATGGAGAAAAAATTTCCGCAAGAGATGCTAATCCAGCTAATCTTGAAATATGGGAAAAATACATTGATGCACATAACAATAAAGACCTTGAAACCATCGCAAGCATGAATAACGATTCTATACTTGTTAATGCATGGGATGGAAGAAACATCCAGGGAAATAATGCTCACATTGAAGCATTACAGGCTTGGTATGATGAAGGAAATCCTGAATGGAATATTTTCTTTTCTTACTCTATGAAAGTCGATGGACAAAAAGGGGAATGGGTTATTTCTGGAATGGAGATTAAAGATACAGTTGATGGGAAAGAGGTTATTGTTCAAGATGTTACTGATGCATATATTGTTGATGGCAAAATGAGAAGAATAATTGTTTATAGAAAAGAAAATTTATAATTATTAAAATTTCTTTTTGAATTATGAAACCCTCAAATTTTTTGAGGGTTTTTTTTTAATTTATCAATTATTTTTTAAATGTTCATCTATTTCATAAAAACATACTTTTAAGAATGTAGGATTGTTATTTTTTATATATTTGAACTAAACAAAAATTAAATAAATATGAAAAAAATTTTACTTACTTCACTAATGTCTTTTGCTTTTTTGATTAATGCAAACGCTCAGCAGTGGATTGAAAAAACTTCTTGTAACAAGGATGCTTCAAAAATTGTTAATGAGGCCATCACTTCCCTTTCAAACTTAGAGCATTTAATGGCTATTGGAATGGCAAAAGCAGCTTTAGTAGTAGACGAAAATTGTGAATGTGCTAAATTAGTAATAGCAGCTGCAGCAAGTAATAACTCGGACTGGGGATCTAGATCTGAAAAACTTCAAAACATAAATGTGAAATCTTTAACTGAAATAGAAAGAACTTGGCACATACTGCTTTCTACCTCAAATGACAATTATAATAAAGCCGTTGAAAAAGCTATAAGTATGCACCCAAACAGTCCATTAATAAATTGGTTTGGAACTAGTGTTGGTAATTGGGAATCTTTCAGAGAATTTTCAAAAAAATTTCCAAGAAACTCATCAGCAGCGTATAATATGATGGCGTATGCTTATGCTAGAGGAGATTATGGTGAAGAACCTGATTTTGATAGTGCTTACCAATCTATAGCAAAATCTTTAATATTACATAAAGGTCCAAATGCATTAGACTCAGAAGCTGAAATCGCTGCTATGCAGGGTGATTATGAAAAAGCTGTGAATAGTCAATTAAAAGCATTCGATTATGCTCCTTTTGCATCACCATATTTACCAAAATTAAGAACCTACTCTAGAAACTTAAATAAAGAGAATGTTGTCAAGAATTTAAAACAAGCTCAAATTGATGTTCAAGAAGCTATTGAAAATCAAAATATTGAGGTTTGGAAAAATTATACTATGGACGACATGAAGTTAATGACTGGAGATTCTAGTTTGACAAAATTCTATGAGCAAACTGATGAACTTTTTTTAGAAAAAAGAAATTTCTCATGGGACAGTTTTGATCTAAGAGATATCGATGTTAATTTTTCTCCTGACATGAACATGGCAATATTAACATTTTACGCTAGTGGTGCTTATACTTTAAATGAATCAAATGAAAAAGTAGATTACAGCACAAGAGCTTCAGCGGTTTGGATTGCAACAGATTCTGGATGGAAAATGGTTCACGCTAACTGGGCACCTTTTGGTGGAGCTGGAATTCCTCAGTAAAAAAAATATTATATAAAATAAAAAAACCTTCAAGCAATTGAAGGTTTTTTTTTAAATAAAATTGAGATTATTTTCTAGCTTTTCTATTTGCAATAAAACTTTTAATAAAATAAACCATAGCTGTAATTGATGTTAAAATCATTACTGAAACTCTGACTACACCAATAGTTTCTTCCCTTTCAATAGTTCCTTTTAAAGGCATAAACAAACCTAAAAGGCATACAAAAGTTAATAATACAGCAATGTGGGCTATAACTTTATTTTCTTTTTTAAGTCCAGGTGAACAAAACAACAAAGCCCATCCAAAAATCACAGGAATTAAAGCAGTTGAGGATGTTGCCTCTAAATAACCCCAAAGACCTATAACAATTAAACATATTGAATTTAAAATATTTGCTTTTAACGAATTCATAATTTATTTTTTAATGATTAATCTTTTATGAAAATAAGTGATTTATTACTATAGCCCATTAATATAATCTGAAAACGAGTCACTAAAAGACAATCCTCTAGTTGTCCTAGTTACGGTAACTTTTTTAAATGAAGAAAGTCCCCAAAGTAAAAATTCACACATAAAATTTTCATCTTCAGGTTTTAAGTCTTTTATCTGTTTCTTAACAAATTGTTTTAAAACCTTTATTGTCTTAAAAGTATCTTGATAGGACTTATTATCTAAATTTTCATCAATAAAAAGTTCTTTATCCTTAAACCAATCTAAAATACTTTGATAAGGGTCTAAATCTTCTTCTTTTGTAAGCTTTTTAATTTTAGGAAAAAAATCGTTAAAAAAAGCTTTTGCGGATTCAACAATGAGTAGTCTTGAAATTTCAGTTGCTCCCTCCTGCTCTCCTTCGTAAACTAATTCAATTTTTCCATTAATAGCAGAAATCACAGCATTGAAATCAGTCATTCTAATACTGGTTTTTGTTTCTCCGTTAATAAGCATTCTTCTTTTTGCCGAACTTATTAAGTTTTCAAAGGCAGAAATACTCAACCTTGCACTTACCCCACTTTTAGAATCAACATAAACACTTTCTCTAGCTTCAAAACTAATTTGTTCAATAAGGTCTTTTGCTAACTCGGGAACATAAATACCATTATCTAAATCTATTTTAGCTTCTTGGTGTGTTATAATCTTTGCAGTTTCAACAGTTTTCGGGTAATGGGTCATTATTTGAGAACCAATTCTATCTTTTAAAGGAGTTACTATACTTCCTCTGTTTGTATAATCCTCAGGATTAGCAGTAAATAAAAACTGAACATTAATAGGTAATCTTAGTTTGAAACCTCGTATTTGAATTTCTTTTTCTTGAAGTATAGAAAACAAAGAAACTTGTATTCTTGCTTGGAGATCTGGTAGTTCATTTAGAACGAAAATACACCTGTGAGCTCTAGGTATCATTCCGAAATGAATTACTCTGGGGTCCGAGTAAGAAAGCTTTAAACTTGCTGCTTTAATTGGATCTATATCGCCTATTAAATCTGCTACAGTTACGTCAGGGGTTGCTAATTTTTCGAAAAATCTATCCTCTTTATGTATCCAATCGATTTGTGTTTTATCTCCTTGTTCATTAATTGTTTTTTTGGCAAAATGAGAAATTGGATTTAATGGGTCATCATTAATTTCTGATCCAGAAACTATAGGAATCCATTCATCCAGAAGATTGGTCAACTGCCTAGCTAATCTAGTTTTGGCTTGTCCTCTTAGTCCTAATAAATTTATATTGTGTCCCGATAAAATTGCACGTTCCAAATCAGGAATTACTGAATCCTCATATCCATGAATCCCTTCAAATGTAGAAATACCTTTAGACAGGTTTGATGTTAAATTCTTTATCATTTCCTCTTTGATATTTAAAGAAACGTAACCTGATTTTTTTAAGTCTTTTAATGTTTTAATTTTATTAATCATTCTATTTTAATCTTTTTTTTCTGTTAGTTTCATAATCTTCGAATATCATTTCACCCAATCCTTTTAAGCCAGTATAAAAAGCTTTTCCTTTATTGGCTTTAGTAAATTCTTGAACAAACTTTTTTAAGTAAGGATCTTGGGCAATCATAAAAGTCGTTATTGGTATATTTAATCTTCTAGCTTGCTGTGCCATGTTGTAACATTTATCTACAATGTGAGGATCTAATCCATTACTGTTTTTATAATACGTTCCGTCTTTTAACTTTAAACAGCTAGGTTTTCCATCTGTTATCATAAAAATTTGCTTGTTAGAATTTCTATTTCTTCTTAAAATATCCATTGCTAACTCTAATCCAGCAACTGTATTGGTGTGATAAGGCCCAACTGTTAGATAAGGCAAGTCTTTGACAGCAATAGGTTTTGCATCATTTCCAAAAACTATAATATCTAATTTGTCTTTTGGATATCTAGTCGTAATAAATTCAGATAATGCCATTGCTACTTTTTTAGCAGGGGTTATTCGGTCTTCTCCATACAGAATCATACTGTGACTGATATCTATCATAAGTACGGTACTCATCTGAGCTTGATGAAATTGGTCGTTTACTACTAGATCTTCTCTAGTTAATTTAAAATCCTCTAAGCCACCTTGAATTTGAGCATTTTTAATACTTTCAGTAATTGCAATTTTCTCAATAGAATCTCCAAATTCATAAGCTTTTAAATCCCCTGAATCATTCTCTCCTAAGCCGGGCTGTTTGGTATTATGATTTCCATTTCCGATACGCTTCATTTTTCCAAAAATCTGTTTTAGCGCATGTTGTCTTAATAACATTTCTGTTTTAGCAGTTAAACCAATTCCTTCTCCACTACCTTTTGGATCAATTTCCTTTTTAATATATCCCTTATTGAGTAATTCTTCAATAAAATCATCCATTGTATAATCATCAGAAGTTAGGACAAACTCCTTGTCAAGTTCTTTTAACCAATCAATTGCTTCGTCAAAATCTCCAGAGGTATAAGTTATCAACTCTTTAAAAATTTCAAAAAGTTTTTCAAAAGGAGTTTGAGATTTTGCTTTAAAATTTGTAAAAAGAAAACCGGATTGATTTAATAAATTCATTGAGTCATAAAATTATAATACTTTGAATCTATAGGCAAGTTTAAATCGATAAATAATTCTAATTATTATCGGATGAAGAAGTGTGGTCGCTAACAATTAACCATTTGCCATTTATTTTTTTCCACAGCAAGGTGAAATGTCCAAAACTGTCATCAATTATTCGTTTTAAATAGTATTCCCCAATCAAATAAGCTGTATTGGATGAAAGGGATTTTATTTTACTAATTCTAAAAGTTAACTTACCCATAGTCTTTAAATCTGGGTAGGATTTAAAGTATCTGTCTTTTGTTGCTTTCCAACCATACACTGGGCCCCCTGAACCAGAAAAGACTAATTCTTCAGACTTAATATAACCTTCCATAAAGAGATCAATATTTCCGTTGTTCCAAGCTTTTTCCTGAAAAGACATAACTTTCATTATGTCTAATGAGTCAATTTTAGAAATTGGTCCCTGAGAAAACAAGTGAAAAAGAAAGAAAAGTGACAGGAAACTAATCCAAGTTTTTTTAATGGACATTATTATTTTTTACTTTCCATTTTGCATTGGATCCGTTTCAGGCATGATTTTATTTAAAATAAAATATACTGGACAAAACTTTGTTACGGGACTAATAACTTGTAGTGCTCCAACACCAACAGCTATATATAAAAAGTCTAGATTACCTGTGTTAAAAGTCAATCCAACACTAATGAGATATAATACTCCGCATATAGCATCGTGAGCTCTTACTTTAACTATATTTTTTTCTGCATTCATTTTTTTTTATTTTTTTGGTTAATAAAAAAACCCAAGTATAAACTTGGGTTTTTGCTTACATTTAAATATAAAAATTATTTAGCAATTGTAAAAATCTTAGTAGATGTTGTTACATTAGATCTTGTGCTTCCTAAAAAAGTAGTAATCTCATCGTTATGACTTCCTCCAATATCCCACATTCTTTTTCTATCATCTGACATAGGACCTGAACTCTCTAAGTCCTTTTGATTAGCTATGAACGATTCCCAGGTGTCGTACCAAAAAGCAGCTTGAAAAGAATAAGAGCTTCCAGTAAAATGTCCTGTAGGTACTATAGCTAGAGCTTCCCCTAAATCAACAGCAGGTTGTTTAGTAAGCTGATTCCATAAAGAAATATATTCTCCACGGTCAGACCACTTGGGGTCATTATTATTAAAAACTACGATATGTTTTTTTGAAAAATCCATTTCTTTGTCGGTAACAAATATTTGTTTATCAAATGTAACTCTGATTTCATCGTCGTGTCCTTCAATAAATAATTGAAAATAAGTAGACCATTCGTCTTTTAACATCTTTTTATCGTCATATGAAATATCCATAGCATCTATATTCTTGTTGACTTCACCTCCATAATTAACAGCACTTGCTTGGGCTATTATGTTTGGATAAACTTCTATAATTTTAAAAGTATAGTCGCTTCCATAAGTATGAGCAAAAAGCCAAGTAGATTCCATCTTATTTTCTTCAGAACCCATCAAATAAATATCAATGAATTTTTTATGCATCTTGACAAAATCATTAGCCTTGGACCTTGGCACATCCAAAGTATAAAAAGAATGTATTTCTTGTGACACTGTAGAGAAAGAAATAAATAAAGTAAGTATTAAGATTAATTTTTTCATATTGATTAATTTAAATTAGATTGTTTATAAATAAGCACAAATATAGACAAACATTGAGTAAAACATACTTTTAAGTATGTATATTATTTATTTAATCACTATATTAGTTTACTCTATTGAAAATGAATATGTTATAAGTAAATAGTATTTTAATTAAAACTACCATGAATCAAAAATTAAAATCGGAGGAAACCCAAAAGTTAATTATTCAAACTGCTTTTGAAATGTTTTACCATAACGGGTTTAACAATACAAGTGTTCCTGATATAATGAAGGAAACAAATCTAACAAAAGGAGCTTTTTATCATCATTTCAAAAATAAAAAAGATATAGGAATAAAAGTAATAGAAAATATTTTATCCAAACGAATTTACAATGGATTTATAGCCCCTTTAAAAGAAAATAAAACAAGGAAAGTTCCAGATCTTTTGTTATACGTCTTTACAGAAAGAATCGAAAACTTTACTGAAAAAGAAAAAGCCTTAGGATGTCCTGCAAATAACATGATTAATGAAATTGGATGTTCAATTACTGCGTTTCGTGATCCTCTTAGAAAACTAATGGATGGGTGGGAAGATGCTTTGATTGAGACAATTGAAATAGGTAAAGAGAAAAATGAAATTAAAGCTAGTGTAGATTCCAATTCTGCTGCTACTTATTTAATATGTTCCTTTGAAGGCGCAAGAGGAATAAGAAAAATTTACGAAGATGATGCACTTTTTAATAGCTACCTAAAGGCAGTAAAAGAATACATCAAAAGTATTAGTTAAACTTCCTACCAATTATCTGATCTGAATGAAGATGCTGGTAAACCTTCTGAGTTGTACAGGTTTCCAATAAGATAATTTTTCCATCCATATCTAACTGCTTCTGGATTTTTAACACTATCACTTGAAACCTCTAGCTTCGATCTATTTAATCCGTAGCCTCTTATGACTTTAGCATTGGCTTTATAAAAGACCTTATTAGAACCTGCAATTTCAAAACCAACAATTGGTTTATTATAACTAGTGATTCCATTTTGGGCGTAATCAAAATTAACAATAACCTTATGCCCCTTAATATCTAAAGATTTATAGACTGGACCAGAAAATGAAATACCTCCCAGCTTATAATCCTTTACTAAAGCCCAATACGCAAGTCTTTTACCCACCAGTATTTTTTCAGGAGGATGAACAGTATATTCACTTCCTATATCTAATGTTACTACCATTCCAGTGTTTTCGGTCTGTAACATAGTCATTAATTGAGCTTCTCTTAAAAAAGCTTGACTTGTCTTATTTGTATTTCCTCCGGCACCATTAGGAGCAATTTGAACAAAATAAAAAGGAAAAGAACCTTGATTCCATTGTGATCTCCATCCATCAATCATATTATTCATAAGCTTAGTATAATTGTTAGCTCTACCAACATTAGACTCTCCTTGATACCAAATAGCTCCTCTAATTTTAAAAGGAATCAAAGGATTGATCATAGCATTAAAAAGCCCAGAGGGATTATGGTGAATGGCTTTGTCTTTATGTCTATTTCTGATTTCAGACTTTTCGAAAATGTTATTTAGTGTTTTTTGATCTGTCCAAGCCTCTGCAGGTGAACCTCCCCACGAACTATGGATTATTCCTATTGGAATATCAAGCACTTTATTGAGATAATTAGCAAAAGAGTAAGCCACAGCGCTAAATCCCGAAACATTTGAGGGACTAGATACAAGCCATTTACCATTTAAATCTTTTTTAGGTGTTTCACTGCTTCTGTGCCGTACAGTAAAAAGTCGAATATTTGAATTATTAGCTTGTGCTATCATATCTATGGAACCAAAAACAGGTTCCTTGCCCCCGCCATAAAGAGCCATTTGCATATTTGACTGGCCTGAAGCAATCCAAACTTCTCCAATTAAAACGTTGGAATAATTTAATACACTATCTCCTGATGATATATTAATTTCATATGGTCCTCCAGCTAGAGGTGTTTCTATTTTTACAATCCAATTTCCTTGATTATCAGCTTTTGTACTAGCTGTTCTATTATTCCAGCTCGATAGTATAGTAACTTTTTCATTAGGACTTGCTAATCCCCATATTGGAACCTGAGATTCTCTCTGGAGAATCATGTCATCAGAAAAGAGAGGACCCATTTGAATTTGAGCACTAATTCCAGTAACAAAAAATAAAAATATAAAATTTAAAAATCTCGTCAACTATTGTTATTTATTCTTATAAATGAATTTTTTGTCTAATTCCTCAGAATCTTTGTACTTAACTCTCATATCATTCAAGTCTTGAGTTAAACTTTCCACAACCTCTTTGTATTTTGGATCATTATAAACATTATTCATTTCGTTCGGATCATTTAAACGGTCATACAGCTCCCACTCATCAACATCGTAATAGAAATGAGCTAGTTTAAATTCTTTATTAACTATCCCATAATGACGTTTAGCCATATGAACAGAAGGGTATTCATAATAATGGTAATAAACCGCTTCTCTGGTCCAACTATCAGAATCACCTGTTAAAAGTGGTATTAAACTTTCTCCTTGCATGTCATCAGGTGCATCAATCATGGCCGCTTCTAGAAAAGTTTGAGCATAATCTAAATTCTGAACCATTTCTTCACTAGTTGTTCCAGGCATAATTTTATTTGGCCATTTTATCATTAAAGGAGTTTTAAATGATTCATCATAAATAAATCTTTTATCAAACCATCCGTGTTCACCTAAATAAAAACCTTGATCAGATGTATAAACCACAATAGTATTTTCATCCAAGCCTGTTTCCTCTAAGTAATCCAGTACCCTTCCCACATTGTCATCGACAGACGATATGGTGGCTAAATAATCTTGCATGTATCTCTGAAATTTCCATTGCATTTTCTCTTTATCGTTCATTGTAGGCCAATTTTCTTTAAAGTCCTTACTAATCTTATCCAATGTTACATCATATTTTTTCTTTTGCTCTTCATTAGCTCTTCCAAAAGGACCATAAAACCCTTGTGCAGTAGGACGCATTAAAGTACCATCTCCCCTAACATAAACAATTTCAGGCTCTACTTTACCCATTTCTTTCATAGTCTCAGGTCTTACCTTACTATCGTGCATGTACTGCATGTGAGTTAAAATATTCATCTCAGCAGTTTTAGCTGCAGTTCCTCGGTTTGAGTAATCATCAAATAAAGAGGCTGGTTCTGGAAATTCTTTTTCATAAAACTCAGCAAACTTTTCAGGACTTGGCCACCAAGCTCTATGTGGAGCTTTGTGTAAATACATCATCATAAAAGGTTTTTCTTTATCTCGTTTTTTATCTAGCCAATCTAAAGTTACATCAGTTATTACGTCGGTAACATATCCAGTAATTATCGTGTCACCCTTAGGACCAATAAACTCAGGATTGATATAGGAACCTTGACCTGGTAATATTAGAAAATCATCTACTCCTTTAGGATTATTCCCAAAGTGTAGCTTTCCAAACATGGCAGTTTGATAACCTGCATCTTGAAAAAGTTGAGGAAAGGTAATCTGGGTATCATCAAATTTAGCATGATTGTCTATTTTACCATTTAAATGACTATGTTTTCCTGTTAATATTACAGCTCTTGAGGGAGCACATATAGAGTTAGTTACAGAAGCATTATTAAAAAGCATTCCTTCCTTTGCAATTCTATCAATGTTAGGAGTCTGTATTAACCTATCATCATAAGCACTAATGGCTTGATAAGCGTGATCATCTGACATTATGAATAATATATTGGGTTTTTCAATATTCTGTTGTTTTTGATTACAACTAGAAATAAAAAAGGTTGCTAGTAAAAGGAAAAAATATTTCATTATTTATTTTTTAAAATTTTTATTGATTAAAACAGAATTTGCATTACTTTCTTTTTGTAATGTATATAATTTTTTAAGCAAATCTTGTGATTTTTTGGGATAAGTAGAGGATAAATCGTTCATTTCACCTATGTCTTCTTTCAAATTATATAATTCTAACGTATTTGATTCGTAGTTTTGAATCAACTTCCAATCACCAGATCTAATAGCCGCTCCTGGCTTCCATAAACTACCATGGTAATGTGGAAAATGCCAAAACACATCATCTCTATCTAATTTTGATCCGTCTTTAAATATTGGCATCAAACTTTTTCCATCAATTATTTGATCACTACTCAATCCTGCATAATCTAAAATAGTAGGAAACAAATCATATGAAACAGTTACTTCATCAATTTTAATATTTTGAGAATGATTAGGTGGTTTAATTAGTTGAGGAATTCTAATACCTCCCTCGTAAAGCCATCCTTTTCCACCGCGTAGGGGAAATACAGAGGTTGGAGCAACTCTTCTTTGAGTAGAAAGACCACCATTATCAGAAGTAAAAATTATGAGCGCATCTTCATATAAATTATTTTGTTTTAGGCTAGTAATTAGTCTTCCTATATTTTCATCCATGGCATAAACCATAGAAGCGTAATCGGCATTAACCTGATTCATGACACTAATAGCCTGATCCTCTTGACGGGTTCTGACCTTATTATCTTTTTTTGATATTAATTTATCTTTAAAATAATCAACATGCTTAATGTTAGGTTGGATTGGGGTGTGCACATTATAAAAAGAAAGAAATAAAAAGAATGGCTCACTACTATCATGATTTTCTATGAATGAAATAGACTCATTTGTTAACCTATCAGTTAAGTATTCTCCATCAGGACCGTTGTTTAATTTTGGATTTTTCCAAGGAGAGTAATAACCTCCAATTGGGGATCCCTTTTCAAAGCCTCCAATATTAATGTCAAAACCATTTTGTTCTGGGTAAAAACCTTCAGAACCAAGATGCCATTTACCAGAGTAAAAAGTCTTGTAACCTGACTCCTTTAATTTTTCGGCAATAGTTATTTCTTCCAAAGGAAGTTGATTAAGGTCTGTAGGTCCTAAAAGCGGTCTATTTTTAGGGTCAAATCCAGGTATCCAATCAGTTATATTTACTCTAGCTGGATGTTTACCTGTCATTATGGACGCTCTTGTGGGTGAACAAACTGAACTAGCAGCATAGGCTGTTAAAAATTCATAACTGTCTTTACTTAAAGAATCAATGTTGGGACTCTCGTAAAAATTGCTTCCGCTGTAACCCAAATCATTCCAACCTAAATCATCAACAAGGATAAAAATTACATTTGGTTTTTTGGCATCAGTTTTTTCCTTAGAATTACAAGAAAAAAACAAAAAACTGAAAAATAATATTAATATTTTTTTCATTTTAAGTTAAATTTAAATCCACTATATGGGGCCAACCCTTAAATTGTTTCGCTCCTTTTTTTGAAACGTCCCCAAACCTTGGCCAGCACTCGAAAGTTACGTTGTTTTTTTCTTTATTGAAAAGAACCATACCATATCCTGCTCCACTGGAAGGCGAATCCGGATTAGCATAGGCATGCATTGTAATTTTATTACTGAACCCATCTAAATACCTTCCTGTCCAGGGTAGTTTTTTATTAGAATTTTCACCAGGTTTTTCATCCTCTGGCCACCACCATCTGCTGTAATAATTATTAACCAGTGCTGGTACTATAAATTGAAACGGGCCATCTTCAAAATCATCAATCCCATGATGAACAATTGAAGCTAAATGTTGATCCCCTCCAATATGTACTGCATTGGCTTTTTTAACAATTTTCAAAGCTTTATTTCTTCCAGTCTGGGGCCAACCATTAGAATCTAAATCCGCGTGAAGCCTATTGCTTTGTTTACCATGTAAATGAGCCGCTCCACAGAAGCTGGTTGCAGAAAGCAAAGCCTTCATTGTATTTTTTTTTGATTTAACTGACCACGATTTTAAAAAGTCCAACTGCCTGTCTCCAAGTAATTTTAAACCACTTATATCAATATCTTTTGAATTATATTCGGGATTTAAAATATGATCAGGACGAGGACCTTGATATGGAATTTTGTCTTTTGGGCCTGATTTAAATTTTCTATCCTCAATGATAGCAAAATCTATCTCACCATATTTTAAATTAGTATAATACACATTAATGCCCTGCTCGATTGGTGTGGGATCAAATGGATCTGGTAAATGTGATGTTTGACATCTTTCAACCATTTTCACATATTCGTGATGATAATAATATCCTCCATCATCACCTTGTCGTCTCAAGGCCTTTTTACCTCCTTCCCCCCACAGATTACCTTGACCAATATCATGGTCGTCTGGGATAGTAATACACGGTCTTTCTCTAAAAAGTTCTTTAAACTGTAAACCGAATTTTAGCCATGCCGCCGTATGCTGTTTGTGATCATAAGACTGATCCCCTCCAAAAAAAAGAATATCAGGGTCTTGATGGTTTACATTTTTAATGTAATTATTTCTATCTCCTCTATCCTTGTTACTATTACACGAAAAAGCAGCAAGTTTTATTATTTTTTTGTCAACGGGATCTTTTCTAATCTTTCCATTAAAAACAGAACCGTTGTCATGAACCAACCTGTATTGTTGGTCAATTTTACTATTCCAATTTGGGAATCTAAATAAGGTTGACCAACCAATATCATTTATTTTTTGTTTAGAAACTTCTTTCCATTTATCATTAGTTTTAATTTGAAAAGAAATAAATCGACTTTCATTTGGATAAAGGGGATAAGTTTGTGCCGAAAGCTTTAGAATATTATTAGACAGCGTATAGATGCCAAAAGCAATAATATTGCTTCTTTCTACTTTTAAATTTATAATTTGATTGTCTTCTCTATTCCACCAATCATTCACGCAAAAGGTATCAAGATCTTCAAAAGGGGAATTAACATAATTAGAAGAATCCTTATTGAAAGAATAATGAAGTGGAATTAATGAGGCACCTGCAATCAGTGCCGCGTCTTTTATGAATTTTCTTCTTTCTTTTTTCATATGAAAAATAGATACAAAAAAGGCTCAAACATGAAACATATTTGAGCCTTTTTCAAACATTGAAAAAACTAATTTTTAATATCCTGGGTTTTCAACTAAATTAGGATTTTGAGCTAACTTATTTGTCCCAAAAGGAAGCCAGTACATTTTCTCTAAAAATGGAGTGTTTTGTGAAAAATTCCATTTCCACTGTTTAGCTTTATACATTCCATCACTCTTTCTTCTATACCATTTAGTACCAAACTTAGTAACAAGGTGTAATTCTTTTACAGCATCTTTCCATGTTCTTAAATCCCAATACCTGTGATTTTCACCATAAAGTTCAACGAATCTTTCGTTTTTGATGTCATCTAACGTGACAGTTGTTTTTGCAGGCATACCCACTCTATCTCTAAGTTTATTCAATAAACCTTTTGCTTGAAAAGGTAAGTTTAATTCATGAGCAGCTTCAGAACCATTTAAATACATCTCACCAGTTCTAAGCACTATGTAAGGAACTTCGTCAGTTCCACCAGCAGGAAATTCTATAGCAGGATTAGTTCTTTTTTGAACCAATCTTCCTCCTCTGTTTCTGTTTCTACCTGGTGCTCTTTGAGGAACCGCGTTTCCAGCTCTTCCTTTTACATCTCCCGCGCCTACACTATTGTCATGGAACCACACCTCTCTACCTTGAAAAATTTCTTCAGGTGTGAAAAGAGTAGCTAAATATCTAGGGTCTTTCGTGTAAATAACCTCTTCTATATCGAACCAAGTTTTATTATCAAACTTAGAATGGTACTTGTCTCCAGGAGACCCATCTTGGTGCTCAAATCTAGCATCAGAAGCTGTATACATATGAATGTTAGAACCCCATCCTGCTTTAAATCCATCAGGCAAAGCATAAATAGAGTAACTGTGAGTTTTTCCTAAAGTTAAACTATAGGTTTCAGCAAAAATAATTTCAGAATTTTCATCTTCATAAAATAATTTTTCAAATCTATCAACCATATTAGCTCCTCCAGTATACAATGGGTGTTTTCCACCATCAATAACAGCTCTTGCTGAAGCAAGTGCTGCAGTGTAATAACTATTTGCAGAACCAGCTGGAATAGAAGTTAATCCATCTGAAGACTGAGGGTGGTATTTTGCTATTCTCGCAGCGTATAATGCCGCTCTACTTTTTAATCCAAAAGCAGCCCATTTAGTAGCCTTTCCATATAAAGCAGTTCCAGGTAAATCTGCTGCTGCTGCTGTTAAATCAGAAATAATTTGGTCGTAAGTTTCTTGCAAAGTATTTCTGGGAATCATAAGTTCTTCGGGTGTAGAATCTACAGATTTAGGTGTTAACTCAAGAGGGACACCTCCATACCTTTTTGCCATTTCTAAATACATAAAAGCTCTTAGAAACTTTGCTTCTGCTACTTGTGTTTTTATAATGGCATGATCAAAAGTTGCATTTTTTATATTTTTTATTACTTCATTAAAAGATCTATTATTTGTATATTTACATTTAACTAATCTGGAATGAGCTCCAGATGCAGTTGGAATAT
>Ga0115001_10000356_pt1 | contig 33239 bp, 24 predicted proteins | sample ArcticOcean_MG_C_12_FD_89869 | JGI IMG/M metagenome (GOLD analysis project Ga0115001, IMG submission 89869) | Marine microbial communities from western Arctic Ocean - ArcticOcean_MG_CB8_130 | ecosystem: Environmental > Aquatic > Marine > Oceanic | place: Arctic Ocean: Canada Basin | collected... | reverse complement strand
TTAACGCCGCTATGACCAGTAGGACATGTACAATAATACACACCCACGCCTTGAATAGTCCCGTCCGATGTTTCAGTGCATGTTCCTCCATTTAGGCACGGATCTGGATCACATTCATTTGTATCAATTTCACAATTTGTTCCGCTATAACCAGGCGGACAAGCGCACATGTATGAATCATCGACGGTAAGACAAGCTCCTCCATTTTGGCATGGATCTGGGTCACATTCGTTTGGATCGATTTCACAGTTTGTTCCGCTATAACCATCGACACATTCACAATGATACACACCAACGGCTGGAATAGAACCGTCCGATGTTTCTGAACAGGTAGCTCCATTTTGGCAGGGATCTGTGTCACATTCATTGATATCTTCTTCACAGTTTGTCCCACTGTAACCAATTTGACATAAGCAGAAGGATTCACCTACTATTGGCGTGATCCCGTCCGAAGTTTCGCTACAGATACCACTGTTTTGGCAAGGATCGGGATCACATTCGTTAATGTTTGAACATACGCCTGAACCAGCTGGTGATTCTTCGCCAAATGGGCACAGTTGACAATTTTCTCCGACCGTATTCCAACCGTTATCCGATACGACGCCATAGTTTTCTGTACATTCTTGGTCAGCGCACGGAGCTGTAGCTGTTGTTTCGTTGTTGATTTGCGGGATTTCGCACGGTCTGCACCTTGTCCAAGCGTCTCGTCCTTTGCCAGGGCCGCATTCTTCGCAAACGGTACCAGTATAGCCAAAATATTCGCTGCAAGCGCAGTGAAAGACGCCAGGTGCTTCTGTAGTACCGTCCGAGGTTTCTGTACAAATTCCGCCGTGTTGGCAGGGCTTGAGCAAACATTCATCAACGTCTTTTTGACAGTCGATTCCTTCAAATCCTTGCGGGCAGGTACATGTGTAATAATTCAGGGCAGCGTCGTTCATGTCCAGAAATTGACTACATGTAGCACCGTTTTGGCATGGCGAGGGGTCACATAAATCGTCGAGGGTTTCACAATCTTTGCCTTCCCACCCCTTTGTACAGTCGCAGTGGTAATCCCCTAAGACTACAGAGCTGTCCGTGGCTGATTCGGTACATGTTGCTCCATTTTGGCAGGGGTCTGGGTCACATTCATTAGTATCAATTTCACAGTCCGTTCCGCTATAACCTGGTGGACAAGCGCACGTGTATGAATCATCGACGGTAAGACAAGCTCCTCCATTTTTGCAGGGATCTGGGTCACAATTGTTAATGGGTTCTTCGCAATTTTCACCAGTGAAACCAGCAGCACATTCACAATGATATTCTCCAGATAATACGCTAGTATTCGTTGCCGACTCCGTGCATACCCCACTATTTTCACAGGGATCGGGGTCACATTCGTTAATGTCTTCTTCACATTTTGTCCCAGCAAATCCAGCAGGACAGTCGCAATGATATTCACCAATCATTAAGGTAATCCCGTCCGAGGTTTCCGTGCATGCCCCACTGTTTTGGCAGGGATCTGGGTCACATTCATCGATATCTTCTTCACAATTTGTCCCAGTATAGCCATCTAAACATTGGCAGTGATACACACCAGGAGTTAACGTGGTTCCGTCCGAAGTTTGAGTGCATACGCCGCTGTTTTGACACGGCTCGGTGGCGCATTCGTTAATATCCGAACAAATTCCCGTCCCTGCCATCGATTCTTCACCTGCAGGGCAGGCTTCACAGTTTTCACCGAGAATATCCCAAATATCGGAACTGACGCCAAAACCTTCGGGACATTCCTGATCGGCACAAGGTGCTGTATGCGTTGTCACGTTATTCATTTGCGGTTCTGAGCATTCCGTACATCTGCCTTCGCGGTCTCTGCCTTTACCAGCTTCACATTCGTCGCAAACTTTACCAGTATAACCAAAAGATTCGACACAATCGCAATGGAATTCACCTGGTGCTATCGAAACATCAGTACTCGACTCTTTACAGACCGAATCAAATTTGCATGGCTCGACAATGCATTCATTGATGTCATTTTCACAGTGATCTCCTTGAAAGCCCGCAGCGCAGTCGCAAGTGTATTCACCTATAGCTATTTCTGGTAAACAAACAGCTCCGTTTCGGCAGGGCTCGGTGGAACAAATACCAACATATGCATCACAAGTTTCTCCTTCATACCCAGCAGGACAGTCACAATGATAGACACCAACGGTTAACGTAGAACCGTCGGAAGTTTCAGTGCATTCACCGTCGTTTTGACAGGGGTTTGGATCATCACATTCATTAATATCTTCTTCACAATTTGTCCCAGTATAGCCAGCTGGACAGGCGCAGTGATACACACCATGAGTTAACGTGATACCGTCAGACGTTTCGGTACAAAAGGCACTATTTTGACATGGATCTGGGTCACATTCGTTAATGTTGCTACAGACACCCGTGCCTGCCATCGATTCTTCACCTATCGGACATTCTTTACAATTTTCTCCGAGTACATCCCAAATATCGGAACTGACGCCAAAACCTTCGGGGCATTCCTGATCTGCACAGGGTGCTGTAGAAGTCGTAACATTATTGATTTGGGGCAACGAGCAGGGCCTGCACCTTCCCCAATCGTCTCGCCCACTTCCAGGCTGGCATTCGCTACAAATGGTCCCAGTGTAAGCGAAATATTCGCTGCAGGCACAATGGAACACACCTGGGGCAGGTGTAACGCCGTCCGTCGTTTCAGTGCAAATTCCGCCATGTTGGCAAGGTTCGAGCAAACACTCATTTACGTCTTTTTCGCAATCGATTCCTTCAAAACCGATAAGACATTCACATGTGTAATAATTCAGGGAAGCGTCGTTCATGTCCAAAAATTGACTACAGGCAGCACCGTTTTGGCAAGGATTGGTTTCGCACAGATCGATCATGTTTTCACAATCCTGGCCTTCCCAACCCTTTGTACATTCACAGTGATATTCACCTGGCGTTAATGTAATCCCGTCTGTTGTTTCGGTACACGCTCCATTTTGGCAGGGATCTGGGTCACATTCATTAATATCTTCATCACAATTTGTACCAGTATAGCCATCGTCACATTGGCAGTTATAGCTGTTAAGTGCCGCATTGTTGGCATGGATTACTGTAGAACATGCACCGTTCACACAAGGCTCATAATCGCAATGATCGATCAAAACAGAACAATTTTTTCCTGACCAACCCGCTTTACATTGGCAAAAATAGTCTTCGTTGACTTCCAAGCATATGTGAGCATTTTGGCAGGGATTCGGCAAGCATTTATCGTCTATTTCACAATTTTTCCCCGAATATCCAGCGCCACATGTACATTGATATTCACCCAGTGGAATTGCTACCGAAGTCGTTGATTCCGTGCATACCGCACTGTTTTGGCAGGGGTCTGGCTCGCATTCGTTTAAATCGAGGCAGACTCCAATTCCCGCTGGTGAAAATTCTCCAGCAATACAGGCTTCACAGTTTTCGCCGACCGTCTCCCAATTGTCGGAGGTAACTCCAAACCCTTCGGGGCATTCCTGATCAGCACAGGGAGCTGTTTTAGTTGTGACGTTATTGATTTGGGGATCTGAGCATTCGGTACATCTTCCGAATTTATCCTGACCATGCCCAGCTTGACATTCGTCACAAACCAAGCCCGTATAACCAAAATAATTAGAACAAGCGCAGTGGAAGACGCCAGGTGCTGCTGTTACCCCGTCCGTGGTTTCGGTACAAACGGAGTTTGCCTGACATGGCGAAAACAAACATTCATTGATGTCGATTTCGCAGTTCACGCCTTCATAACCCACGGCACATTCACACGTATATTCGGTCAAATTTTCTGAGCAGGTTGCTCCATTTAAACAGGGACTCGGGTCACAGCGGTCAAGCTGTGTCTCACAATTTGTCCCGCTAAAACCAGTAGGACAGGCACAGTGATACATGCCAGGTGTTAACGTGATCCCGTCCGATGTTTCAGTGCATGTACCACTGTTTTGACAAGGATCTGGGTCACATTCATTTGTGTCAATGCAGACTCCCGAACCAGCTTCTGAGTTTTCGCCGATTGGACATTCCTCACAGTTTCCACCGACCGTAAGCCAATTGTCGGACGTAACCCCGAAGCCTTCGCCGCAAACCTGATCAGCACAAGGTGCTGTTTTCGTTGTGACGTTATTGATTTGAGGCTGTTCACAAGGTCTGCATTTTCCGTCGACATCACGCCCCGAGCCAGGTTGACATTCGTTACAAATTTTACCAGTATAACCGAAAGATTCGACACAGTCGCATTCAAATTCGCCAGGTGCGATCGAATCATCAGTACTAGTACTGGATTCTTTACAGAGTGCTTCGAAATGACAAGGTTCGACAATGCATTCATCAATGTCAATTTCACAATTATCTCCTTGGAAACCAGTAGCACATGTGCAGGTGTATTCACCTGCACCGAGTTGGGTGCAGACACCTTCGTTTTGGCAAGGATCTGGGTCGCATTGATTAATGACTTCATCACAATTTGTTCCGTTATAACCGTCGGGACATTCACAATGATACACACCTGGCATTAAGGTAATCCCGTCGGAAGTTTCTGAACAGGTAGCTCCATTTTGGCAGGGATCTGTGTCACATTCATTGATATCTTCTTCACAGTTTGTTCCTTCGTAACCGATCTGACATAAACAAAAATACACGGCTGGCGTTAATGTAATCCCGTCCGATGTCTCGCTGCAGATACCACTGTTTTGGCACGGATCTGGGTCTAAACATTCATTTGTATCGACGCAGACACCCGAAGTCGTTTTTGACTCTTCGCCGATTGGACATTCTTCACAGTTTTCGCCGACCGTAAGCCAGTTATCTGAGCTGACTCCGTATCCGTCTGGACACTCCTGATCAGCACAAGGGGCCCCATGCGACGTGACGTTATTGATTTGAGGCTGTTCACATTCCTTGCATTTCCCGTCGACATCACGCCCCGAGCCAGCTTGACATTCGTTACAGAGGGGGCCAGTATACCCGAAAGATTCGACACAATCGCAGAAAAAATCACCAGGCGCGATGGTTCGATCAGTATTAGATTCTTTGCAGGCGGCCCCGTTTTTACAGGGCTCAATAATACATTCATCAATATCGATTTCACAATTTACACCATTATAACCGATTTTGCATGCGCAGGAATAGTAGTTGAGGGCTGCGTCATTTATGTCCAAAATTTGACTACATGCAGCGCCATTTTGACAAGGATCGGGAGAACACAAATCGATCATGTCTTCGCAATTCGTCCCAGTATATCCGTCAGCACACTCGCAATGATATTCACCAGGCAATACGCTGGCATTCGTTCCAGATTCTGAGCATACCGCACTGTTTTGGCAAGGATCTGGGTCACATTCATTTGTGTCTTCTTGACAATGCATACCACTGTAGCCTGGCGTACACAAGCAGATATAGAAAGTATCTTGTACTGAAGTACAAGTTGCACCGTTTTGACAAGGGTCAATCGTGCAGGGCAGAGGAGTTTGACACTCGGTCCCCGTATAACCAGCTGCACATTCACAATGATATTCACCAAGTAATACAGCAGCATCCGTTCCTGATTCGGTACAGACCGCACCGTTTTGGCACGGATCGGGATCTGAGCATTCGTTTGAATCAACACAGACGCCAGACCCCGCGGGACTCTCCGTTCCCTCGACACAGGCTTCACAGTTTTCACCGACCGTCTCCCACGAATCGGAGCTCACTCCAAACCCGTCTGGGCATTCCTGATCAGCACAAGGTGCTGAATAACTTGTGACGTTATTGATTTGAGGCTGTTCACATTCCTTGCATTTCCCGTCGGCGTCTCGACCTTTGCCATTTGTACATTCGTTACAAAGCGGTCCAGTATAGCCGAAAGATTCGACGCAATCGCAGGAAAAATCGCCAGGTGGCACCGATACATCTGTACTGGAATCCTTACAGATGGCGTCGAAAAAACAGGGATCCACGACACATTCATCTATGTCAATTTCACAGTCCTTGCCTTGAAAACCAACTTCACAGGTGCAATTATATTCACCAATAGTGCCTTGGGTGCAGACACCGCTATTTTGGCAAGGAACGGAAGCACATTCATTAATATCTTCATCGCAATTTGTACCGCTATAACCATCAGCACAGTCGCAATGGTACACACCAGGCGTTAAGGTAGCACCATCGGAGGTTTCCGTGCATACTGCACCATTTAGGCAGGGGTCGGGGTCACATTCGTTTGTATCGATTTCACAATTTGTCCCAGTAAACCCAATTTGACATAAGCAATAAAATGAATTTGCTGTTGGCGTCATACCGTCAGAGGTTTCGGTACAAATTGCACTGTTTTGGCAGGGATCTGGGTCACATTCATTAATGTCTTCTTCACAATTTGTCCCATTATAACCAGCAGCACAGGCACAGTGATACACACCTGGTGTTAAGGTAGAACCGTCAGATGTTTGAGTGCATAACCCACTGTTTTGGCAAGGATCTGGGTCGCATTCATTTGTATCGATTTCACAATCTACACCTGTATAACCATCTGTACATTCACAGTGATACACATCTGGCGTTAAGGTAATACCGTCGGAGGTTTCCGTGCATACCCCACTGTTTTGGCAGGGGTCTGGGTCACATTCGTTTGTATCAATTTCACAGCTGGAACCTGTATAGCCAGCTGGACAGTCACAATTGTATTCTCCCAACAATACAGTAGCATCCGTTCCTGATTCTGTACAGACCGCACCGTTTTGGCATGGATCGGGATCTGAGCATTCGTTTGTGTCAATGCAGACTCCCGAACCCAAAGAGGATTCTTCACCGATTGGACATATTATGCAATTGTCCCCAAGAACATCCCAATTATTTGAGGTGACTCCGAAACCCGCGGGACATTCTTGGTCAGCACAGGGTGCTGTTTTTGTTGGAACATTATTGATTTGAGGCTGTTCACATTCCTTGCAAGAGCCGTCGTCGTCTCGTCCTTTACCAGGACCACATTCGTTACAGAACGGACCAGTGTATCCGAAAGATTCGACACAGTCGCATTCAAATTCACCTGGTGCTATCGATACATCTGTACTGGAATCCTTACAGATGGCGTCAAAATGACAAGGTTCGACAATGCATTCATTGATGTCAATTTCACAGTCCTTGCCTTGAAAACCAACTTCACAGGTGCAGGAATAGTAGTTGAGGGCTGCGTCATTTATGTCCAAAAATTGACTACATGCAGCGCCGTTTTGACAAGGATCTGGGTCGCATTGATCAATGACTTCGTCACAATTGGTCCCAGTATAGCCAGTAGCACATTCACAGTGATACACAGCTGGCGTGAAGGTAATCCCGTCAGATGTTTGAGTGCATAGCGCATCGTTTTGGCAGGGTACGGCAGCACATTCATTGATATCTTCTTCACAATCCACACCAGTAAAACCTGCAGCACATTCACAGTGATACACAGCTGGCGTTAAGGTGGTTCCGTCGGAAGTTTCCGTACAGACCGCACCGTTTTGGCAGGGAAGGGAAGCACATTCGTTGATATCTTCTTCACAATCCACACCTGTGAATCCTGGTGGACAAGCACACGTATATGAAGATGTTTGCGCAAGACACGCCCCACCATTTTGGCAGGGGGCGGAGGCACAGTAGTCAATACAAACTCCCGAACCAGCCATCGATCCTTCGCCATATGGGCATTCTTCACAATTGACCCCAACCGTGGACCAATTATCCGAGGTGACGCCAAACCCTTCGGGGCATTCCTGATCAGCACAGGGGGCTGTTTTGGTTGTGACGTTATTGATTTGAGGCATGGCACATTCGGTACAGCGACCTTCGCGATCTCGTCCATGCCCAGCTTGACATTCGTCACAAACTAACCCCGTATAACCAAAATAATTAGAACAAGCGCAGTGGAAGACGCCAGGTGCTTCTGTAGTACCGTCCGTAGTTTCTGTACAAACACCGTCGTACAAGCAGGGCTCAACGACACACTCATTAATATCGATTTCACAGTCCTCGCCTTCGAAACCAACTGAACAATTGCAAGTATGGCCAAGGGTTAGAGACGATTGTCTCATGATTATCCAATCGGGGCTCGCAGTTGTTAGAGTACAATCGTCGGTCGCACACCCACAATCGCCCGCTACTTCGTTGTATTGGAATGTTTCGCCAGTACACCCGAGCTCTTCTCTGTCCTGTTTGACGGCTTCGTAGCACTGTTCCCGTGTAAAATAGGTTTGGGAATTGCCTGGTAAATTGACGAAATTTGTACAGTATTTCCCATGCACTATTTCGATAATGAATACTAGTAGTATAATAAATAGATGTTTCATATTTTTAAATATATTGTCTCATATTATATACTCTATATTTTTGTCTCAAACTTTTTAGGGTATTGCTTCGCAACGATATCTGGAACATATTCCTAACATATTCTCAAAAATCACCCTGCGACCCTGCGGAATAAATCCGGATGTTTAGTAAATAAAACTATATACATGATCTTTGATTCTATAAAACCATGTCTAAAATGCTTCTTATTACCGCGTTATTTACTCAAGCTTACAGTTTGGAACTCTCCCACGATAATTACGACGAAAAGACCGAAGGAAAGACGGTATTTTTAAAATTTTTCGCACCTTGGTGTGGACACTGTAAGGCACTTGCCCCCGCATGGTCCAAATTAATGGACGAATATGTCGATTCGGCAACTGTCGTCGTGGCTGAGTCTGATTGTACGGCCAAAGGCAAAAAGTTATGCGAAACCCATGGCATTAAGGGATTTCCGAGCATTCGTTTTGGCGACCCGTCCAATTTGGAGGAGTATAAAAATGGGAGAGATTTTGGCTCACTCTCTGATTTCGCAGCAGGCCTGTTGCCACCATGTAATGTGAATTCACTAGAAAATTGCGACGAACAACAAATTGAAGATATTTCAGAGCTTGGGCTACTGACGGAAGAGGAATTACAAGTCAGAGTGTCAGAATATGACCAATCTGTCACCGAAATCAATGCAGTCTTCAAAGACGCAGTTTCAGAGCTTCAGAAAACCTACCAGACATTGACAAAAACGAAAGATGATTCACTTTCCAAACTAACAAATGGTCTGAAAATAAATATGGTGAAAAGTATCTTATCGAAAGACGAAGAAATCAAAGTAGAATTATAAGTACCATTGTATTTTAAACATTATTACTTTTATACTTTAGGCTCCTGTATTTCACTTTTTTTAGTATTTAACAAGTAACTATAATCACCATCCATGTTCAAAGCCGACGACGGATTAGCGGCAAACAGGTCACTAGAACATTTATTGAAATACGAAATCAGTTCAAAAGATTTACATCAAAGTGCCGCAATGTTGTCACAACTCCGAAACGTAAGTGTGACTGAATTTTGTAATAAATCCGGTTATTTTGCATTTGATGTGTTGGACCATTTTTTAAACTCACGTGGCTTTAGATGCAAACTTATAAAACATCAAAAAAAGTGGATTATAGAACAAAAAGAGATACTCCATAACAAATCTGTAGTTGGTATTATCAACACTGTCAATTTAAATGCGTTTGTATTATCAAAAACAAAATGGACTTCATTAAACCCAACTGAAACACTCGACGATATGCTGAATGCCGTAGTTGTACTTAAAATGTGGTACCCTGTCCAAGTCTATTATAAAAACAATCTTTCCTTTCACATCACTACAGACACGGACCATTTAAGACATGAACATTTTCCCGCTTTGGCTTGGAAAACAAACAGTGTTTCGTATGAGAATTTAAAAGGGACGATAAAAAAACAATTGAAAAAACATAGGAAAAGTCCAATAATGATGTCCAACAGTGATGAAATAGTGATTCTATCACCTCAAAAGAAAGGTTGGAAATCCAAAACAATCTTGAACAGTCAATGTAGCCCAATTGAAACGGTACATCAAAGTATTGCAGAAGAATTGGCAGATGCTGTCGTTGCAAATATTAAAGAGAATGGAAAAGGTTGGAATGTCTTAGCTCACGCTTTATTTTCAACTTTACAACAATTGGGCGGACAAATGCCACCTTCATTACACAACGTACACAACGTTTGTTTACAAAAGACATTGCACGTGCCTCCGCAAGATGACGCCATTTGAAAAGTAGAATAAATTTGTATTTAATATCTTGAACGTTAAGTATAAATTTATTATTATACAATCATAATGTGGACTTTGTTTTTAGCCGTTGTCTACTCTTTGTTTTATTTTGTACGTGTCAGTGAAGAAGTTGGTATTTGGTTGACAATAGTTACACATGTCTTTGCACTACCGTCAATTATAACATACTTTCCCAGTTTTCTGAGCATATCAACTTTCATTACTGTCATTGTTTCTGTCACGTATCATATTATAAAGGATCTGTATAATAACGATACAGATCAACAATTTAGGCGTTTTGACCATGGTTGGGCTGTATTCCTGATTTATGCCATACTATTTCGCATTTATTATAGGAAAATACCAGAATGGTCCATCTTTGTATTGGTAATGATTAGTATTATACCAGCGGCCTTTTTAACAATGCATATACCATTAGCAATACTAGCATTTATTATTATGTTGTTTTTATTATGCTATAATTACAATCGAGATCTTCTTATAGCATTCTTTTTATTTATTTCTGCCGCGGCCAGTAGGTATTTGCCTATAATTGACAACAAATATCATGTCCATAGCATATGGCATGCTCTTATCTTCACAGCGGTATACTACGCTCAATCAGGAATAAAACATAATGACATGAAATCGGGATATAAGGCTGTTCCCGAATTCGTGTGAATAAATATTAATAAGTAACACATATTCTTTTTTTTTTCAACGAATCTCACTTTTCATACCACAATGTCAAGTATCTATTCATATTCATTAACAACACGCACTCATCAACCCAAAGTTTCAACAGTAAAAAAAAGAAAACGACGTCCAGTTATTTTAGCCAACAGTCATGGAAATTTCAAATCATACAAGTATAAATGCTACGAATGTAAAGCCGATGTATATTTTATCCCAGGGCATGATTTGAGCTGTGTACAATGTTCTAGCAGAATTGTTGAAAAAACCGGAGATATACAATTAAGACGAGTCATTGATGCCCGTTAGAGATTCTGATTTACGATACCGCATCGAAAATCAGAATATGTAACACATAATCCTGATTTATACAGTATATGGAGTATATAAGGACAACAATATAGATCAAAATGTCTTCAATTCCTACAATTACCACCACAAAACAACATTCTGCCAAGAAAAGCCGTAAACAACGCAGAAATGAAAAGGAAGTTGCAACTTTACAAGAAAGAATTACATCTATTTTGCCGGCCACTACTTTTAAACGGATTGTCACCCAAGAAGCTGCAAAACATTCTGTTGAACCATTACGTTTCAATGTAGATGCAATCCAAGCTTTGCAAGCGGCGACCGAGCAAGAGATTACCACCATTTTTAGTGGGGCCGCATTCTGTGCGAACATTGCTAAACGCGAAACTATCACGGTTGAAGATATGCAAAACTTTCAAAATTTGCGTGAACTTTACTAGGGTGCGTAGGGCGTAGGGCGTAGCAAATAAATAACAAATAATTTTTTTTTTGATTTTTTTAGTGTGTGAGTATTTAAAGACTTTGTAATTCTGATATGTATGAGCATATTAAGTTGTTTTACCAGATTGAATATAGTGAATTGTACTGGATTACCCGCGGAGTTTACTATCAAATCGGTTGACGAGAATTTGATGAGAATTCAACCGACCGATGATGCGAATATTGATGCTGAAATTATGACCAAAGCAGATTCAGTTACAGAATGGATACAGGAGTGGTTCGATCTGATTAGGTATGGCCCAACCTACAGGTATTTCAATTGGTCCTTAGATGGAAGCTCAACCGAATCTGCCAGGCTACAACTTTCAAGTGCTGTCTCAATTTCTGTGAAATGGGGAGACCAGTCGGTGAATTGGCAGAATAGGATAGACGGAGTTTGGAATTGCGACATATCTAAAGTAACTGAGGTGACCATCTTCCTGAAATCGGATATCGGTGAATACCAACAAAAACACACCTCGAATGGACCTGCCACTGTTTCATCGGTGCAGTTGAAACCTTATCTGGAGATCGCATGTGATGAGAGCGTGCCATTTTCTCTTGAAAAGCAGCCTATTGCCAGCATCTATTACAGCAAAAGTATTAATTTAGAAAATATCGTTAGCCCTAAGAAAAAATAGTTTGGGCCCAAACAATTTTCTATTTTTTACCAGTATATATGTAGTTTATAATATTTTCAAATATGTCACAATTCGTAAAGAAAAGCGTGAAACAAAGTTTTGTTCGTGTAAGCAATGTAAGCAGCGGGTCGAAATCTTGTGCTTCTCCATATGAACTCGCGTGTGTGAAAGGTGTGCGCAACACCTCTTTTGTTCCTGCTGAAGATGAGGCAGCGGAAAGAAAAAAAGAAAGAATGAGAGAACGACAAATAAGAATTAAAAAACAACTGGAAAAGGATAATGAGATGGAGAAAGAGAAAAAAGAGATGGAGAAGAAGAAGAAGGAGAAGGAGGAGAAGAAAAAAAAAAGGAAAAAAACAAAAAAAAAATTAAAGGGAAAAATGTTTAATCTTGCAACTACAAAATTGGAAGATGACAATGAAATTGATAAGTTGAAGAAAATTATCGAAAAGAATGAGGAAAAAACTACAATCACCATTCAAGGCAGCGCGTACACGTCCGAAGGTCTGCCAACTATGATACCGATCGGAAACGCGGACATGATCAACAACAATGAAAACCACCACATCGTGACCTTCTCCAGCAACGCGAACATCGTGGTCATCGGCAGTGGTTGGCACAAAGCGATGGAGTTTTTGCCGATTCTTCAAGGTGTCACACCCGACATCAAGGGGGAGTTCAACGCGGAAGACCCCGAGGGCAAAGTGGTGTTTGCGACTCTGAAAGAAGTCTGCGATTCCGTGGACAAAGCAACCAGTTTGGAGATTCGCAAAGACCCACTCGCGAAAGCTACGGACCCAGAAAAGAAAGCGAGGTTGTTGGTCTACAAGAAGAACTTTAAAGCATGGGTCACGAGTTTGGCACCGAACGACGCAATGGAGACGACCCACATAACGTTCCTTCGCAACATTTACCCCAAGGACAACAACGGTCAGTATGTCCCGACCAACGTCAAACCGTCCTGGGTCGTTGGTCTTGGAGTAGACGCGGCGTTGGATTGCGGCAGTGGAAAAGTTGCGTTGGTGGACGGGACCACGGGAGCACAGTTGGGTAATAATAAAAAGTGGAAAACGGACGAAAAGGACGCTCGGTGGACGATCGAAGACATAGAAACGAACGCGGAAATGTGCAGCACGTTGTGTGGAGACCGTGAAGCCACGGTTGCGTACGGGACGGGAAATTGGCGCAAGGAACACATGGAGTCGACGTTCGGACCGTTTAAAGACGCCCTGGCAAAAAAAAAGATAGACTTTAAATTGTTGTCAGGGGAATTGGAAGCCAAGTACGGAGGCATCAGTTCGTTGAAATGTACGGTGCCCTACGACAAGACGACGAAGGAATGGGTGGTGATAGAATTGGGGGGTGGGTCCACGCAAATTAGTCGGTTTTCGAAAGATGACACGGAATGAACATTTAAATCTGTTTAAAATACGGAATATGTAAGGAGTCTTTATCGTACTTGTATACATAACTCATGTAATTTACCTGTCATTAAGAATAGTTAACACATATTTTTTATTTTTACAAATATGTGGTAATGTAAACAAATAACTAGGGTGTATGACTTTGCCTGAAACATTTCGAGCCGCCATTGACAAAGGTGTACATGACATTCTGCAAGGTGAATTGCGCAAGTTGATCGCGCCTGAAAAACGTCAATTGTTGGCAGATTTGCGGGAACGCGATGATTGCCCTGATGGATGGAAAAACAAAGACCCAAAGAAACAAAAAATCATACCCAATGGTCTGCACGATGCAATCGAGAGACTTTTGAACCCCGATAAAAGAAAAGCTATCAACGCCAGAAACAACAAAAAAAGAAGAGAGAATGGAAAACAAGAAGCATACAACGATACGAGAAACAAAAGACGCCGTGAAAGATATGCTACTGACCTCAAGTTCAGAACAATTAAAATTTTACGTGCAAGACTTCGTCATGCATTAAAAAACAACAAAAAAGACCATACGATGGACTTAATTGGATGCACTGTGGAACAATCGGTTCAACATATCGAAAAACAGTTCACACCAGGAATGACTTGGGAAAACCAAGGCAAAGGGGACGACGAATGGGAAATTGATCACATCATCCCATTTGTTGCATTCGATGTATCGAATCGCGATGAACAATTCATTGTTTGTTGGTACCAAAATACCCAACCACTATGGGGACCCGACAATCGGAGTAAAAATGGAAAATATACCGAAGAGGGTAAGCAATTGCTTATCTGTAAATACAATGAACATAAAAAATAAAATCATTTTAACTATTTAATTTAACTATACATGATTTATGTAATTTACCTATTTGGTCTAGAAGCTTCCTTCTTAATTGTCGACACGTGTTTTGTCTACCAATATTTTTTATTAACGTCAATTGTAGACTGTCGAGCTCAAATGTTATTTTTTCACAGCTCACAGCACATTCAACATATTTTTTTGCCTTGTATAACACAATATTTTCTTTGTACAGAAAGAACATTTTTTTGATTTTTTCGGCAGGCTCGGATTCCATATTTTAGGTAATTTATCGAGTTTTATACTCATCTATTTTTAATTGTCAACATTCGGCGGCGAATGGGCGCAGATAAGTGGAGACATTTCGCTTCAATTCGTTTTTGAGGGAAATTGAATATAATTTCCCTACAGTACGTCCTTTTTTGATGTTGAATATTGACAATATCTCTGATGCTAAGACTGTCCATTATATGCATAGAGATGCTATATATTTCAGGGTCGGATGTATCTACACGTGTCACAAACTGGGTCTGTACATTTTTCAGTTTCGCAAACGATTGGATAAGTGCTTGCAAACATATATGGTCTCGTTTATCTACATTTGTCAAATCCAACTCTGTTTTCACAACGTTTGTTTCTCTTTTTCTTTTTTTCTTCTTCGTGCTTTTGTTCTTGTTCTTACGCCAGACGTCAATTTTGACCGTTCCTTCTGCCACGTTTACGGTTATCTCTCTAATGTTGCCATTTGTGGTTGAGATTTGAATAAAATCATGTAGTGTAGTTTTCGGCAATCCCGAGATAAGAATTATAAAACGACTCGGATATTTTGTATTTGTTCTCAGATTTAGATCGGTTTCTACGCAACCCTCAATTGAAGAAATATATTGCAAAGTTTTTTCCACAAACGCTTGCTCTGAGACGTCTAAAGCGATTCCGCCCTTTACCACATTTGATATCTCTCTGGGTTGAGTTGGTTCAATCGATTGTAAGACCAGGCTGCTGTTAGGACGGATATCGAAAATTTGGCCAGCCATGTAGGGTTGATACGTGGCTTCGTCTTCTTTATATACTCAAACTCAATGTTAAGATCAATGTTCCCGTTCGAAGTGTTCATTGAAAAGGTCAATTGTGCACCGTTTTCACGTGCAATAGCCCCCCACTCTTCTACATCGTCGTTTTCAAACGAATCTACGAATCTTAATCGCAGTTTCCTTCCAAGACTGTAGTTAAGATTCCCTACGTCTTCTATGGTCAGGTCGACGTTTTCAGCTGCGAAATCGGAGTCATACAGGCAGTCGATGATGTTTTTTATCGATTGATCGGTTGTCATCGTTAGTATGTAAAAATGGTCTATATATACTAAAATCGAACATCAAAAGTCGATTTTGAACACACATTCCTAACATATTCTCAAAAATCAGGGGCACGTGTCGATAATATTAGAAGACTTTGGCCCGAAAGTTTCTAGTGATGCACCACAACTTTTGCGGAGCAACATCAAAAGTCGATTTTGAACACACATTCCTAACATATTCTCAAAAATCAGGGGCACGTGTCGATAATATTAGAAGACTTTGGCCCGAAAAAAAAGCCCGCGGGCTTAAATAATCAAATATATTTCTTATTATACATTACTCTTCGTCTGACCAATCGTCGTCTGACCAATCGTCTTCCACTACATGCGTGAATGTACCGTCGGCGTTGATGTTGGCGATCGTACCACCTCTTCGTTGAAGTTGATTCTTTCTCTCGTTGTCATGGGATATATTGTGTTGAGAAGGCAAATGAATGTTAACTTTAGCATTTTCGGCAACAATACCATCATATCCGTTGGAATGGATGTCCGTTTTTGTTCCATGAAGATCCACAACAGCATAACAAAATGCAGACAAACCATCCATTTCATTGTGGTGCACCGTGCAATCGTCCAATATTGCTTTTGAAAGCATATGTTTACAGCCAACCCCGAATTCACCATTCTCCATAAATTCACACTGTGTTGCTGTAACAGTGGCACCACCTTGCACCCACATACCGGTTACACCACAATCTTTGACAACACATCTTTGAACGTCAACGGTGCTCCCGTCCACCTCCAAGCCAAGCCCGTTTTGATTCGTTATAGCGAGTTCTTCAAATTTAACATTTTGTTGGTTGTTCACTTGAAACCCACCAAGTATCGTCGTTTGAGCTTTGCCTTTGCCAACAAAGGTAATGTGGCTGCAGATGACAGTGATAAGTTTCAATGGGTGCCAGAAATTTTCATTTACAACCTCCGCGACTTCGTGAACACCCTTGTCCAAAACAATTCTCAACGGCTCCTTTTCAGTAGGGACCAATTGCAATTTTGCTACCAATTCCATTGCCTTCTCAATTGTTCGGACATCTTGAGGTACATGTATGGCATGCTTTTTCAAAAATTTTTGATTATAATTTTCAAAATTATCATTAAACTCCTTGCAAGTAGCATTGACAATCAAACGGTCACCGTATCCCAATTTTATACCTATTACATCTCTCCAAATCTCAATTGGAATAGCATTTACCAAACTTTCAGAAGAAAACATTTTAATTTTTTTGGTTGGTGGTTGTTGGTTTGTCATATGGTCAGTATGTGTTAAATTGGTAATATATTTTGGTAAGAATATGTGTAGAAGGTAATATAATTATTAATATGTGTTAACTATGTACAAATTTTCATCACCGCTAAAGTCTTTGTAGGTTATCGACATATGCCCCTGATTTTTGAGAATATGTTAGGAATGTGTTCCAGATATCGACTTTTGATGTTGCCCCAAAAGAAGTGCATTGCATTTTGATAGTATAAAGTTGGACTAATAATATTTGAAAAATGAAACCTTTAAATTTCGAACCCTATGCAGATAATGAAATTGGCGAATCGAAAGAACTAGCGCAGCTCGAAGCTGCCGAAGGTGTTAGTGTGAGAGAAGCAGAAAGAAACGTCGATAGAGCAGAAAGAAAACTCGATAGAGCAAAGCTGCGAAGGCAGAGGAGAATAAACAATACGAGAAGAAACACTACTTTTGAATGTGACGGACTGGCTTGGCTATTCTGCTGTTTATGGTGCACTGCATTATCTGCCCGACGGAGGTAAATGTATTGGGTTATCGTGAGCCAAGCATTCCGATTCGAAAAGATGCGGTGATATTAGTATTTTTTCAAGCAGGCCCATTTCTTGTAAGACTAGAGAAGCCGATAAACCTTCTCTTTCAAACATGTCAGTGTTTGAAGTCATCATGAAATTTTGAACTTTTTTGCATGCGTCAGTCAGAACGTATTGGTCAAACGGCTGTTTTACGCAACGTATTTGAATGCGATCGTGTCGGTATATGTACTCACGAAGGTTTTCAAAATTACCATTATGAAAAACATAAGTGTTGAAATCAGTAAATGTGACAATTCCTATATGATCAAAAGCATGTCCACCCATACATATTTCTAATTCAGATGATTCGACCAGTAAAATATCGCCAGACACGAACACTATATTATTGTCTTCAAGCAATTTAATTGAAGCATTGTTTTTTGATTTGTACAAATATGAACCCATTTATTAAATCGGTCCATATGTTTATACTGTTGCATTGATTCGCTTTGTCGGTTTTTTTGGAATATTTTAAACATATTTTTGTATATAATACAAGCTACATGGAAGAAAACAAAAATGCTAAAAAAGTTTTTGAAATCGAACTTGCCCGATTCAATTGCAAAAAAAGCATCGAAAATAATTAGTACCCCGTTACAAGCACGTACTTTTTGTTGTGGATATGCAAGCTGTCCAGAAGCGTTGCAAAGTATTTCGATTCAAGATTTAGTCGAAAAACCATATTTGTGGAAACCCACTAGTGTTGCGACAAAAGAGCAAGATTGGATTCGCGAAGTATACCCTAAAAACATAGAATATGCAGCTGCGAAAATTAAAAGCATCATAGCTTGCATTAAATGTAAGCAAAACAGTGTTGAATATTATGAGCAACAGGTACGAGGAGCTGATGAACCAATGACGTGCTTTTGCCAGTGCACAATTCCGGGATGTGGAAAAAGATGGACGCAATAGGTTGGTATAGCAAAGCGATATACCGCCAAAGAAAATAAATACATATAAATACTTGTGTGTTTGAAGTGGAATGTCTATAAAGTGTATTTTTATTGGCGATTCCGGTTCTGGAAAAAGCTCTATACTGACACAAGCGATTCATAATTGTTATAATGGTCGAGTTGCTGCGACAATTGGTGTAGATTTTAAAATATATCATTCAAGCGAAGCGATTGTGAATATTTGGGATACGTCGGGCGATCCGGCGTTTCATTCACTTGTGAGAATGTTTGAAAAGCCTTGTAACTGTGTCGTTTATGTGTTTGCTGCAAACGATCCAGAATCTTTTAACAACATCATTGATTGGCATACTGAGCTTTATTCACAAGATAAATCTTATTTTTGCATTTGTAATAAAATTGATTTGGCTAGTGCTGATTCATTTCGTACACGGATCAACCACTTGTTTCCCTCTATTGTATTTTTGGAAAGTAGTAGGGGGCTGGAAAAAAATGGTGAAAATATATTGCAAAAGATTGTTTCTTTGTCGACAAAAGTCGACACGGCCAGGATTATTTCTCGTTCAACAGAGTGCTGCGTTATTTTGTGATTACAAAATATAATTATTGGTTATTCTACAATGTATTTACTGTGCCATCTACAATGTATTCACCGGACCATTTTTCATGTTGAAAATAACACATATGACGTATAAATATATATTTAAAATTGTTATATTTATCTCAAATGTCTGTTTTCAGAAAAAAAACGCAGATGATACATTTATACCCGACAATTGATATTCTTATGGGAGGTGGAATACAATCCATATTCTCCCCGGAGATGACATTTATAGAGGTCTCCGAGCATATGCAAATTATAAAGGAACACTCTGATGACGTTTACAGTTTACATCGGATCGATAGCAGTTCACAATCTATCGTCCAATTGCAAATAAACACGCTTGTACCCGAGACTGAGCAGTATCGGTGGGCAGGCGTTATAAATCGGCAACGTGAAATAATGGTGCCAGGGGTAAAACGGCAGTTGATTTCTAACATCACAGTGGAAAAGTTTGGCAATTATGCATATCCAAGATATGCAGTCCCTTGGATACAGTTTACATCGGGTCGTCAGCAGTTCATAATCTATCGTCCAAGGACTTTATTGTACTTAGACGAAGATAACAATGAGCAAAAGTGGCTGGAAACAGCGGAAAAGCTTGGCGAAGAGATGATATTGTTGGCGAAAAATCTTAAAAATAAAGATCTTAAAACAAATGAAGATCTTTATTTTTAAGATCTTAAAACTCTTAACTTTTAACAGAGGGCTCCTATGATATTTATCATAAATTTTTGACCGGTCTGAATGCGGCGCGCGAACCGATTTGGGTCATGAACGGCAGTTTCAACGTTACAGAATCCGCCGTCACCAACCTCGAAAACATCATGATATTCGACGACCCCGAGATTTCGACCACCTTTTTTGCTTCGCGCGGGCCAAGGCCCAGAAGAATTTAAACGAGTACACAAAATATCAAAACCACTAAAAATTAAGGCATAAACTACTTTGTTGACTCTCTCTGGTGCACCCATTGACGAAACTCACCTTTCGTCAGTTGTGTGTCACCGTTTGTATCTATTATACCAAACAACTGCTTCGCGTCCGACGTTGTCAAACCGCGTGCCAAAACACTGCGCATAAACTCGGCGTCGTCGATGGTACCGTCTGTGTTCTTGGCCACTGCCTCGAAGAGCTCGTCTGACCGGTAATCCGTCTTCCATATCCACGGCGCCAACACTGCTGTGATAAATTCGTCCACGTCGACTAAGCCGTCACTGTCGATATCCAACGCGCTCGCGTCTACGTTTACGTCCAAGTCCGCCATGAATGTCTGCATGTCTTGCACCGTTATCCTTCCCTGTAGAACTATCAAGTACTGTCGCGTTACGTACTGGAAAATGGTGCGCATGGCGGCAATGTCGGTCTGTGGGAGCATGCCTTTGATATTCCGCCGCACTATTTTTTGCATTTGTGCGAGTCCAGCGTATTTGACCAAGTTTTTGCGAACGTATTCGGTCACGTCGTCTACCACGTCCGTGTGCTTCAGCCACGGATGATGCCCGAGAGCTTCGGCGGTGGGACGCGCGCCGGCGTCGAACATCGTCATTTTCCAGAGCAAGTCCTGTGCGCCATCGTCACACCGTGCACCGTCTTGGGGATAAAAAACAAGACGCGCGTTGGCGTCTTTCATCAGTCGGTGCTTCCTGAGGTTGACTAAAGTAAGCGGCGAAATGGTTTGTGGTGGGACGGCCATGGTATGTCTGCCCGTGAGCAACCTGTACAACGACACACCCAATGCATAAATGTCCGCTTTTGCGTTGTACTCGTACAACATTTTTTCGGGCGCATTGTAGGCTAACGTCCCTGACAGGGATTCCAAGGTGCCCTCGTAAGGACGCTGGGCCGATTCGGCGGAACCGAAATCTGCCAGTTTATATATGTATTGACCGGAGGATGTTCTGTGAACCATGATGTTCTCCGGTTTGACGTCGTTGTGCACAAGATTTTGTTCGTGCATATACCTGAGAGCAGAAAGTGTCGACCGCGCAAAATCCTTGACCATCGAAACAGTAAACTCTCCGTCCATCTTGATAATCAACTCGTCCACGTTGCCGATGTTGCAGAATTCCAGGACGATGAATCGCCACCCGACGGGTTTGAAATATTCGTACACGCACACAATGTTGTCGTGGTGTAATTTACGCATGACCTCCACTTCGCGGTCAACGTCTGTCGCAGTCGGTCTCTTTTGGCGTAGGTTGATAGACTTTACCGCGACCGTACACTCAGGCCACTCGGTTTGACGCTCCAGTGCTTTTCTTGCGGCGGCGAGACGCTTTTTTTCCGCGGCGATTTGATTTCTCTCGACCACCATCTGGATCGTCCGATCATCCTTCCGAATAAACGTGCCCTCTGTTTCTTTGCGTGCGCGTTCCGCCTTCAACGCGTCGAACAGCTGGGTCTGTAGCGCTGTGGACGCGACCACGGCGGCAAGACGCTTTTCGAAGAGCGCTCGGACACGCACAAAGTCGATAGCTTCGAAGACTTGCCCAGTAGCCCCCATACCTACAAACTGTACGATGCCGTATTTTCCGCGCGTGACATTGCGCAGTTTCGTATACACTTTTTTTTCGGCGATGAGTTCTGAATTTTTACCCTTGGCGTTGGCCCGCTGTGTTTTGAGGGCCGCAAACTCTTTGTCTGTACACGACATGTCAAATACACTAGGTATGTTTATATACGTCGAAAATGTTTACGCGATATACGCCGAGAATGTTTACGACAGGATACCCGCGGTCGCCCACCATCCCGTGCGTCGTGCTCGGGATGCCCATTTTTTGATTATTTCCTTACAGTTTTTCAATATTTTTGGTTTTTTTTTTGAATTGTGGAGATTTAGTATATAATGTTACATTATAAGAGTCAAATGTCCATTATCCTCGAGGATATTCAACAAGCCGCAGTCCTTAAAAAATATAAGGAAGATGATTTTTACTTGACCGAATTCATTGATTTTTGTAGAAAAATTCCACCATTATATGATGTATTGTTTACTTCCAAATTGGTCTCAAATCAGTTGAAAGCAGATTTAAATAATTCTATAAATACTATTAATGATGTTTATCAAATCGACAAAACCGAAGGAGTGTTTGAATTGGTTGAAAAGGAAATTAAAAAGAACGGTTTACAAAATTGTAGGAAAAATAAAAAATCTGCCGTTATAGGTCTTTTGTGGCTGAGCAGAGCGCTTCGATTTATGTGTGGGTTTATGAAAAGGGTTGTAGAAACAGATGAAGAAACGTCGAGCTGTGCATATCAAACATATGTAAAGACGTTGAAACCATATCACGGTTGGCTTACGAGCAAAGCGGTTGGTGTGACAATGCGATTTACGCCAACAAAAGAAGAATTGAAAAAAAACTTTGGACTGGAAAATTTTGAACAGGAAATGACCGATTTTCTTTCTGCTATGGATAATGTTGAACAACAAATTAGAAGATTCATATTGAAAATGAAAATGGACTTCCCGGACACTGTTTAACTCGTTGGTTGGCTGCTTTTTATGTTATATCTAAAAATCTAACCCTCGCTGATTATAAACTCGGGGTTTTTCAGAAATTTTCTTTTCTTGTATTAATAAGCACAATATTGCCAATATTATTGCTAATACCATAAATACGACTAACAGCACATATAATGCTGTAAAATCGGGTCCATCATCATCATCGGTTGTATCTTCACAGTTATGTAGAGAAGTTGGAGGCAGAGTTATGTTGAAAGAAGGTCCATAATCATTATATAGCTCGGACCCTGACCGTACCAACACACTTATTATATCTAACCCATTTCCAACAAAACCAGACTCGCAATGAGCATCAGGAACATATGTTAACAAAAACGATCTGTTTTCTTGCCACACTGTCCAAACACCTGGGTCATTTGTCGCATCCCATATAACATCGTCGGGTGCAGTCAATCGTGGGTCATCCGAAGCGGTAAATTCCATAATCAGTGTGCAATCTTGAGTTTGATCCGGGCAAATAATTGGTTCAGAAAGTTCCACGTCAAAAAGAATCGTATTGGCAGAGGATAATGAATCGCCATTGTCGAACCCATTTTCTAGTGTATAATCGAAAATAAATTTATCTGGCATCATCTCTACACGGGGTGCGGGCTGGGCGTTTGAAATGGATAACAGTAATAATAATACGAACATCAATATATAATTGACATATATATTCATATGTAAATACATGTTTTTTTGCATATTCAACTAAAATTGTAAAATCCTGACGTTTTTTGCAAAATATCTTTTGATTCCATTTGAAGAATAAGAAAACTGTTTCGTATCTATTTCAAAGCAAACTGCCCAATAATGTTTGCTCTTCCAGTATTTTTGAAACGATACAAAGTATTTTTCAAGTAAACGATTTTCGAGTTGTTTTTGCAATGCATAATATTGTTGACCATCACTTGTTTGAATACAAACAGCCCGTGCACCCATAGTCATTATTACACCTGTTTGCATTTGAAAACGTGATTGAAGACAAATAAGTTATCAAAAGTTAACACCTGTATATAGATCATTATATTTTGCAATTTTTTATGGGCATGTCCAAAAATAACAAATTGATACAATAACAAATTGATACTATAAATTATATCTTCTATTTTGAAAATGTTCACAACACACGTACACAATTTTCAAAAAAGTGAAACCAAGACAGTAGTGATAACAGGTATTATTCGAGAGGGAGAAAAAAAAGAAAACACCAGTACAGGAGAAAAAATCAGTTTGTTACAATTAATAAATAAAAACTTCAACTTGTTGAAGTTTTTCAATAGCTTAGAGTTAGACAGCAATAATTTTGATCTATTCACCGTCGATTTTGTGGCAGATCTCACCGTCGATTTTGTGGCAGATCTCGTTAAGTTACTTTGGGATAAATTGTGGAGTTCAACTAACTCGAAGGACTCGAAGTACGATATCAAAGGTATTTCAAACTTATATGGAATAGAATTGCCTTCTAATCTTGGAATGGTTAAACAGGGTTCAAAGTCATTAGGGGTAGTATTGTTTAATGTTATTATGTCGGCGGTGGATATCAAAATTCGAACTCAATCTGAACAATTTCAAAATAAAAGCGACGAAGATTTTGAGCTACAAAATACATTTTTGGAATACTTATTAGGCCATCAATTACTGGGCAATGCTGCTGGATTCGCAGAAACAATAAAAACAAAAAAAACAAAAAAATGGATAATTAGGTTTAATTTACTAAAAATTATCAACGGTCTTAAAAAATTAGTTGACGAATTAATCGATGAAACAGCCGGAACAGTCGAACCAGTGGATAAGACCAAGTTGTATTATAAATATTATAATTTTGTGGTAATAGTTTTGGAAGAATATCCCAAAGTTCTCAAAAGATGGGAGGGTTACAAATTCTCCGAAACAGAAGAAATATGGAAGGATTACAAACCCCCCGAAACAGAACCCCCCGAAACAGAAGAAGTAACCAATACCGTAGCAGGCGTGGTCGCAAATACCGTAGCAGGCATGGTCGCAGTGCTACTAACAACTATTTTACCAAAATTTGACAACAAACTGTTAAAAAAATTAAATGAACTGAAAGAAATACTAAAAGATCCCGGAGTGAACTTCATACAATTGGTTATGAGTTTGCTTCAAATAGCGTTGCAAGTGTTTCACAACGTGTCAGGCAACAACGATGGGAAAGGTATATTTGAGATATGGAATAAATGGGTAGTTGAGTATTATGGGCCGTATTACAACGCACTATTGAAAAAAAACGCAAAAGATATTTCTGACTTGATGTGTAAAACTCACGGTGCCAACACACTAAAAGCAATGCGGGACATCGGATTTAATTATAAAATGTTTCTAATTAAATACAAAGATGCTGAATCCGCGGAAGAATTGAAGCAAAAAGGTGATGCCCTTCTTAAAGCTCAAAAATACAATCAAGCCATTGCATTGTACGAACAAGCCTTTGGGGCGGATTCAACGAATGTGGCCATTTTAGGTAATTTGGCAATGGCACATTTAAAATTGAATCAATACAAACAAGTGGTGCAACATTGCACTCAAGGATTGGAGTTGCTTCAATCAATTTCCAATACATCATTGCAAGTGAAATTGTTGTACCGTCGTGCAACGGCATTGCATAAAATGGGTGGCGAATCATTAGTTCAAGCGTTGCATGATTTTCAAACGGTTGTATCCATGGAACCAAGTAATAATAAAGCCGTGAAAGGTGTTGAAAGTGTGCAGGCATCCATTGGTTTGTATCAAGCAGGGAAAGCCAATACACCCGTCACAAATGGTGAAGGAGGAGAAACAATTGACGGTGAAACAAAAGATCAAGAAACATTTTTGGATTTTATCCGTGGACAACCTCCAAGTGAAATATTTAGCAAAAGGGATAAAAATGATTGTCGTTTTAATGACATGGACGAAGTTATTTTCACACCGTTTGTCGATTTAATCTGTTTAAATAAAAATGACGCCAAACCCGACAAAAGATATTTGTTATCGGGTAACGATCGAACCCCAATACAATTTCGTTCAGCCAAAAGGGAAAATTTCACTATCAACCACCACGTCCATATGCTTCTTTTATCTTCGCTAGACTTTCCAAACAAACCACAAATAGACAGATGGGGCATCTGCGATTTCGAAAAAATCACGATAAATACAACAACACGTAAAACCCAAAGGGGATTTTTTCTCAAAATGTTCAAAAGAATTACAAATGTTTTGGACATTATTCTCAAGATTCCCACCGTCAATACATATGCTATAGGACCCGGTAACCCCAAACCATGTCCAGTCGGGTGCAAAAACGACGACACTGTATTAACCCCTTATTCTTCACAGGACTATTACAAATTTGCCAAGGACATTGTTTTTTCTATTATCAACTCTTATGATGAGCTGGGTGGAATGGTAAGTTTATTACGAGAAATACCTATAAAACATCTACTTGGCAAGAAATCATTATCCGAATATTTATCTACACTGACGCCTAAAATGGATGTGAAAACTCTTAGTGAGATATGGGGATTCATCGGTACCAAACTATTCACAGAAGAAATACCCGTCAAACCCGGACTCTTTTCGACCCCGACCCCTACCACCGGTCTATACCAATGTACTTTTTATGATGTTTTATTGAATAGGGAGATTGCTGAAAAATTATGGAATAACGTTACAGAAATTGAAAATTCCTCTGACAACAATTTTACTGATCAAACATGGTACCAGATGTGCGAATCAATAATAAAACAAATTCATTATGGGTTAGCATTTATTGAGACAAAGATGCGTTCAACATTATTTATTGACATTACCACTCTTAAAATACAGCAAGTCAGAAATAACGATGATTTTACATATCGTTTTGGTGATTTGACCACTGCTCCCGTCACCGTACCCAACTTTGGCGCGCTTGTTATACTCGAACCACAAGACTATTCAAGTTGTAAAATATATGTCTCAGATTTGGATAATGTCAACAAGGGATATGGTCTCGAAGTAAGACCACGATTGTCTGCCACTGATTACATACTTCCTACCTTAAGTGCCGAAGCAATTCCCCTTTTAAGCGCCGGCGGTGAAAAAGAAAGTGTTCTTTATGGTAGCATGTTTAGCCAAGAGTGGGCAGAAAATCTAATAATGCCAATATTGTTCCCACAACACCCAAATACTATCAATATGAAACAGCATATAATGTCTGTTTTGGACCGTTACCAACCCGGTTATGATTTAATTCGAATAACGCGCCAATTATTAGCATGTGGACCTTACCGTGTACAAAACGGTACATTCCATACAGAGCCTTATTACAATACGGACATTGCCATACGGCCAAAAACATGGCCAATATTACAAAGTTTTACATCTGCCAACCGCACAGCAACGGAGATATATAGCGGTAAAAATTACGTCGAGAAATCTTCAAACATTCAAGGTGTTTTTGCAATTGTTAATAACATTTACTTTGATCCTAAAACATACATTGATGAATTTAAAAATAGAATTGCCACTCCATTCTCAAATAATAACGCAGCTGCTGATTTGGTAGCTGCTGCTGCGTTAGAAAAAGAGAAACAAGAAAAATATAAGGATGACAAATCACATTGGATTCGTCATATACTTGCACGGTATGGCACTTTACCCCGACGTGTAGTGTATATCAATCCATTACATGAATTAGTCAAATCTTTGAAACCCGAAGAAACCAAAGAAGAAGAAGCCGGAGAAACCAAAGAAGACAAAGAAGAAAAAGCTATATTGAGAAGGAAATTGTCCACCGCACTGACTGCAAAAACAAAATTTCAAAGAAAAATGTATCCACTTGATATTGCAAATTTTGACAAGAATGTTTTAGCCAAAATTTCCAATCGTATAAAAATAGGTGCTGTAGAATCCAGTGTGCTTGAATTTGATGAATTGCCAAATATTAGCGATGAGCTCATCGAAAAAATCTCCAATACAAATGAATATTTGATTACGAAAGGTAAAGCAGGTGGTGTGTACAGAATTATGGATCTAGTGACAGATGACAAAAAAAAAGATGAGCTCATCGAAAAAATCTCCAATTCAACTGAATATTTGCATACGACCATCGAAGCAGGTGGTGTGTACAAAATTATTGAGACAGATAAAACCAAAAAAAAAACCAAGGCCCAATATGCACTCAAACTCCCCCTCTCAAAGACCCGAAATACAAATACTGAAGAGGACTATTCTGTGTTTCGTAGTACTGAAAGTATCAATGAGACATTAATTTCGATAGCCGCATCGTCTTTGTATGTCAGAGGTATCTCACCTAATTTCATTGAAGTAAAAGCTGCCTATACGAACAAAAACAGCGGAGTTAGTCTGGTTATGGAAGTCATTCAAGGAGATTTATTGAACCACAAAAGAGTTTATGACAAATTGATCGATTCGTACGTTGATGCCGGATACTTCCCAGAGAATATACCGACGTACGAATCGATCACTACAAACGTGATAGCACAAGTCATTTTCTCTATTGTTACTTTTCAAACTGAACTCGGTGCAGTCCATAATGATTTACATTTGGGTAATATATTTTTGAAATTGTGCGATGATACTAAATATAAGAAGAAAAAACTTTGCGATATCAAAGAATTCGTTTATGTAATCGGTGATAAGACTTACAAAGTACCCAATATTGGAATTTTAGCAAAAATTGGAGATTTTGGTCTAACTACAATGGGAATCAAACGAGGCGGTGCAGATATGGTCAATGAATCAAGTCATATGTATGATAATGATAAAGTACGAATTGTTCGTATGGTCGAGTTTGAAAATAGAAACCGAGTACTGTACGATGCACTGGTTGGTACTGATGAGGGAAGTGAGGTGCAACGTATAATAGGTGAATTTATAAAAGGATTGGGTGTACTCGGTGACTATAATGCCGTAAGTCAGTTTGCTGATGGAATTCAACGACGAACGACAGATATGTTTAACGAAAATATTGACATTGCATATCTAATGGCAGCATTGAGGATGCATCCTTCTTTCCAGAATCACCCACTAGTGTTTGAACACCGTGAAATACAGCGAGAAGCCTTACGAAATTTGTTCACTGATGATAATGTAGTGTCGAAATTAATCTTTTCTGAAGACGTGTTGTCAGCAAGCGTGGTTTTAGCGATTGTCCAGTGGAACAATAGCGACATTGCGGACAGAATTACAGGCGCTGTCTCTTCGACCATTTTGGGTGATTCGACGTCTGCACGTATATCGCCAACTTTGTTAATTTTAAAGTCGAAATTATTGCAAACACTTCTACATAAAAAAGATGAAAATAACGGAGGAAATGTCATAGACGAGAGCTTAATCGATGCTGACACAGTTGATACAGTTTATACAGTTGAAGCAAAAGCAAAAGCAACTGAACTAACTGAAAAACTCCGTGTAAAAATGGATGATTTGTTGCATGATTCACCATTGGTGGCATACTCGCCATTGGTGGCATACTCAGACTCAGAAGAAACTAAAGTTCCAACGGTGACAGCTTCTGACATCGTTGAAACTAAAGAATCTGCCGAACAAGAAAAGGACAGGCTTGACAGGCTTGCCGCAGAGGAAGCAGCCAAGAACAAATATAACTGGACGTTGGTTGAGCCGAAGCCGAAAAAGTTGGTTAAGCCGAAAAACCCAATAAAGCTGTCCGCGGACGCCGCGGACAAAAGAGCCGCGGCGTCCGCGGCCAAAAAAAAAAGCGTCGGGAACAATAAAAAACGACAGATAAAAAGAGCCGCGGACGCCGCGGCCAAAAGAGCCGCGGACGCCGCGGACAAAAAAAAAGCGACACTAGAAGAAAAAACACCAGAAGAAAAAAACAACAGAGCCTGATAAGAATTGAGAACACATTGCCATTTGCCCCTGGATTTTGAGAATATGTTAGGAATGTGTTCCCGATATTGACTTTTGATGTTACCTCTAAATAGTTTAGTTGCTTCGCGCGCAGGCTAAAAAAAATTATTTGTATTATATTTGTATGATTTGTATTATATGTAGAATAAAAAAAAAATTATTTGTATTATATTTGTATGTTTTGTATAGTAATTATGCCGAACAAGATTCGCATTCTTCAGCTTTGATTTCCATAATCTTTTGTCGTTCTGTTTTCACGGTAAATTGAATTGCTTTTACCTTAGGCCGTGTCCGCAGATAGTAGCACGCTGTCTTCAATCCAAGTTTCCACGATAAAAAATGCGCTGATGTTAGCTTTCCTCGCGTCCCATCTTCAATATGCAGGTTCATCGACATCGACTGATCAACAAATTGGCCGCGGTCTGCTGCCATTTCAATAACACTGCGCTGGCTGATCTCCCACACAGTTTTAAAAACCTCTTTAACGTGTTTAGGGATTCCTTTGATGTTTTGAATTGAACCACGGTGTTCGATAAGTAGATTGCTCATTTTATCATTCCAAATGCCTAATTTGCTTAGTTTCTCTTGCAAAAATCGGTTAATAACGATGTATTCGCCCGAAAGAACCCTGCGTGTATACAAATTGGATGTTCTGGGCTCAAATGACTCTGTATTGCCCATGATCTGGGCGCTACTGGCGGTGGGCATTGGCGCTGTTAGCAACGAATTACGGCTACCGTATTTGATTAGATTCGCCCGCAATTCGCTCCAATTATGTCTTTCATCACTTTGTTTATGTCCCCATAGTTCAATTTGGGTCATTCCGCGGGAAAAGGGACTGCCTGGAAAGCTGTCGTAATGACCATCTTTTTTGGCAATTTCAATGGATTGGCTCAAAGCACCAAAATAAATAGTTTCAAATATATTTTTATTCAACGTCCGTGCCTTTTCTGAATCGTACGGTAAATTTAACATTTGAAAAACGTCCGCAAGACCCTGTACGCCAATACCGATCGGTCTGTGCTTCATATTTGACACTTTTGCGGACGGGATCGGATAAACATTGACGTCAATAGTTCTATTTAGATTTTTTGTGACTAATGTTGCTACTTTTTCTAATTGATCAAAATCAAATACACCGTTTTGTACACACGCTGGCAGCGAAATACTTGCCAGTGTGCAAACGGCCGTTTCTTCAGGCGACGAATATTCTACAATTTCACAACAGAGATTGGACCCGCGAATAGTCCCGAGGTTTTGTTGGTTGCTTTTCTGATTGCAATGATCTTTGAACATAATATACGGCGTGCCGGTCTCTATTTGCGCATCTAATATTTCAAACCAAATTTCCCTAGCACTGTTAAATGTCTTGACAATCTGTCCTTTTAATTGACATTCTTCGTACAACCGCGTGTATTCTGTTCCGACAGCGTCTTGCAACCCTGGACATTGTGTAGGGCATATTACTGACCAAGGTTTGTCATCTTTCACGCATTCCATAAAATGATTTGAAACCCACATACCGTAAAAAAGATCTCGGGCTTTTTCAGATTCAATGCCGTGGTTTTTTTTCAATTCCAAGAAATCCAAAATATCTGGATGGTGCGGTTCCAAGAATACAGCAAAGGAACCTTTCCTCTTGCCACCGCCTTGATCTACATAGCGAGCGGTGTCATTAAACACACGCAGCATCGGTGTAAGCCCGTTTGAAATACCATTCGTGCCTAAAATATGTGATCCTTTGCCGCGTATATTAGAGCATGAAAGCCCGATTCCGCCAGCAGATTTCGAAATAAGAGCACATCTTTTCAATGTTTCAAAAATCCCTTCGATTGAATCGTCGGCCATTGTCATAAGAAAGCACGAAGCTAATTGCTGTTTTGCCAGACCAGAATGAAAGAGAGTCGGAGTGGCGTGTGTATATTTGAGTTGCGATGTCGCTTCATATGTTTCTTTCACTTTCTCCATATCGTCGCCATGCAAAGCCACGGCAACTCGCATGAGCATATACTGTGGTCTTTCTTGAATAATCCCATTTTTTTTGAGCAAATACGATCTCTGTAAAGTCCGAATTCCCATGATATCATATTGATAATCTCTTTCATGAACTATCATGTTATTTAACGCATCCATATTTCTCTGACAAATTTCTACGAAAGACTTGCTTAAGGTTCCTTGCAATACCATCATCGATTCAACAAATGTATTTGGCGTATTTTTATGCAACATAGAGACGACGATTCGACCGCCTAATTTACCATACTGCCAATGTTTAATTGCCAATGAAGCTGCCAATTCTGCCACATGATTTGCTAATTTTTCAGATGTAATCTCATTACTGACAGTAATTTGAGATGAAATATTTTTGACGTCAATTTCGGATAAGGAAGGCTGTTTGCGTTGTAATGTCTGCAAAAACTGTTCTATTTTAGTACTGGTGTACCGCTGCCGTTTACCATTGCGTTTACAAAGCGTCACCTTATCGACTATCACTCGCTTATTAGAAATCATGGAGGGTTTGAAAATGGTCCAATATATACTATGATTTGTAAATGAGATTACAGAAGATATTAAAATAAGGATTTGGATTTTTGTGGTTAATAAGACTTGTGAAGCAACTACGACATTGACAATAATTAACCGTGTTTGGTCGAAGAAACCTAAATGTTAGACGCGGTACGTCTGGCCATTAATTCACCAAATTTCTGTTTGTAATCGCATGTCCTAGTAAGTTTAGTGCAATGTCATATATCGGAATATGTTACACTTATTTTACTTTAGAATAGTCTACACTGTAATTAGAATATAGAAAAAAATGAATATTGTCTGGAAAACTAACGACGACTGTTTACAAATTTTTAAAGCTATTGAAAAAACAAACACGATTATAAATGTAGTGTTTACTTCTTCAGGGATGCAGTTGATGGGTATGGATTCTTCCAAAACATCGTTAGTACAACTCGTGCTTCCTGCAGAGTATTTTGAAATATACCAGTGTACGACAACGTTGGAAATTGGGATATATACCTCTTCTATGGTAGCCATTCTATCTAAAGTGAAAAAGAACAAGCTTACGTGGAAATCCAGCGGATCTGAGAGCTTGACAATTTGCTTGGAAAATGGAGATACAACGACAGAGTTTCGTTTGCGTAGTGTCGATGTGGAAGAAGACGTTTTAGATATTCCAAATATCACAGACGATGTGGAACTTCGGATTCATCCGACAACATTGGTTAGTATTTTGGATAAAATTATTATGGCTAAATCTGGTTTCAAAATCAAAGTTGATTCAAATAATATATATATGTCGGCACAATCGGTAGAATTTGGAACAATTTGGCATAAAGAACCGCTCAATGGGGGCGATATAGACTGCACTCTTCGTGAAGAAGTCTCGCTGATGTTTGGATATAATGCAATAGTGTTATTGTTGACGTTTGCAAAAGTTTCGAAATTGCAGTGCTTTTTAGGATTGTCCAATGAAATGCCACTTCGATTAAAAATGACGATTGGCTCGGGTGGATCATTGACACTATACACTGCCCCGCGTATTTCTGAGGAATAAGTTACGAATATTTTATATTTTAATGGTAGACCGTAGGGAGATAATACCTATTGAATAATGTTTTCTCGCAAAATTACTGAAGAGTATGTATTGAAATCTAGAAATGTGGATAAAATATTCCCTGT
>Ga0115001_10000345_pt1 | contig 33721 bp, 25 predicted proteins | sample ArcticOcean_MG_C_12_FD_89869 | JGI IMG/M metagenome (GOLD analysis project Ga0115001, IMG submission 89869) | Marine microbial communities from western Arctic Ocean - ArcticOcean_MG_CB8_130 | ecosystem: Environmental > Aquatic > Marine > Oceanic | place: Arctic Ocean: Canada Basin | collected... | reverse complement strand
TACTACTACTACTACTACTACTACTACTACTACGAATAATAATAATAATAAGGCTAATAATAAAACGACACTGTCAATGTCTGTGTGGGAAAAAGCTCTATCATCGGAAAAAATCGTTCGCGATGAGATCATTCTCTCTTGTTTAGGAAATCTCGAAATCGAATTAGCTTTATCAAAATATGCAAAGAACTTAACAGAGAACAATCGAAGGACTAATAATCTCAGCAGGTTCATGCTCTACACCGCGAAAGTCTTGAACGAAGTGAATTTTGAGACAAAAGATCGAGTTCCAGTAAAAGCGATCAACTGCGTATGCTTACTCTCCGCGTTTGTGAAATATTTCGTAGAAGAAACTGACTCGAACGAATGTGCGTTCGCGTGCGATTACGTATTACCGTTGGACGAAGAACGCGTTCTATTTCCGAATAAAGAGAATTACAATAACAATAAAAACGAAAATAGAACGGCAATGGGAAGACTTGGTCAAGCTTTGATTAACACAATCTCTAAGAACAACGTTTGTCAAGTTAGTGATTCGACGTATGCTTTGCATCACGCGTGCGTCTCTTTATTATTAATCATGAGCGGCACGCAACTCACATCGCCGATGGTCGTCGTGGAATCAAATCGTCCATCTTTTCATCCATTTTTGGAAAAGATTCACGAAGTTGCAATTCTGGCGAGCGCTAATAAAGTAAAAGCAAAAACTCAATCATCATCATCTGCAACTGCATGTACAGAAGATTTAGTAGCTTCTTTGTTGAGAAACTTTATAGAACAAAAACAACCAAAAACGTGGTTAAAATCGTACGGCGTGAAACCGGGGACAACGAAAACGTCATCAAAGGAAGCAAACAATAACAATAACAATAACAACAACAATAACAATTTAACTTCCGTGACGACTTCCGTTATAACACCAATGATACCACTAACACACTCTAGTTCTAGTAAAACGATGCTCACTTTATCACCTTTGGCGGATGTTTCAAGTCTTTTACTTCTCGTCTTGATTAATTTCAATTCAACGACGACGAGGGGGGCAAAAATCCCAAACGCGTTCAGATCTGCTTTGCGCGCCATGCGAGATGTGAAGGCGGCTTTGCAGCGAGAGGGAGAAGAAATCGATTTGGAAGCTGGTAGTGGAGAGGGAAATACTATAGACGAGGCAGAAAGCGCCGCCGCTAGAATTGGCATAGCCGGCTCTTCAATCATTGGTGGTAAAACAGTGTTAGCCAGAGTATCGTTCAAGGACCTCTACAATCAGTTTGGTAGAGCGCTTACGAACGATATTTCAGTTTTGTTGTTTTATTCATCTATTCTCGGCGCGTCTGATTTTAGCGAGTACTGTTTGAACAACGAGAGTGTAGAAGTCGTCGTGATGCCGTTATTAGAAATGCTTTACCAAGCACCTTCTCGAACGCAAAATCAAATTTATATGATTTTGATCGTACTATTAATAATGTCGCAAGGAGAGACTTTTAACTCAAACGTGCATAAAATCCAAATTCCTGAACAGATTTCGTGGTACAAGGAAAGAATATTGACAAAAACAACGCTCGGTAGTTTAATAATCATCGTATTAACGAGAACTGTTCGATTTAACATGGCAAAACTTCGCGATGTGTATTTACATACGAATTGTTTCGCTTGTTTGGCGAATATGGCACCTCATTTTCGAGACGTCTCGGCGTACGCCGCGCAGAGACTCGTTTCAATTTTTGAGTTGATTGCGAAGAAATATTTGAGATTTGCCGAATCGCATCCGCAAGGATTAAACGCGAAAGAAGATGGGACGGAAATGCACGTATATGCCGACTTTTTGCGCATACTTCTCGAGCTTTTCAACGCAACTTTGTCTCAAACCGTTCTTCAACATAATCCAGAACTAATCTATGCGTTGTTGCATCGAGAAGAGACGTTAAAGCCGTTTGAGAAACATTTAAGGTTTGCAGAACTTTTAGAAAATATAAACAGCGTTTTGCGGCATTTCAACGTTGAAATCGATAAGAAACAGCAAGAACGCGGACTTAATTCTTTTAGCATTCCTGATTTGACAGCGATCATCACAGCTGCGGCGAAAACGTACGATAAGACACCTTTGCACGATTTCCACGAGTTGAAATTTGCTTACGAAGAGGAAGAGGATCCAGCAGAGTTCTTCACGCCTTATATTTGGAGTTTGACCGCCGTATATTCGGGCATTCTGTGGAAACCGGAGACGATCAGATTATTTACATCATCTTAAATTTTTACTAATACCTATTAATAATATGTACAATCTAATAATGTTAATCGGCTATTTATAGACCAAATCGTTTCTTCCGCGTCGTTGCGGAATTATTACGCGAAGACGCAAAATTTTTTTCTTCTTCCTTTTTAGCTTTTCGCTTACGAGCTAATTCTATCATCATCATCGATTCTAGATTATCGTTATCAACGTCTTCTTTGTCATCATCAATACTTTTCATTAAAACAAAGCCATCCTCGCCAAATATCATTTCATCGGGTAAAACGACTATTGGCGAATCTTCATCATCATCCTTTAATCTACTACTACTTCTATTGATTTTCTTATTGTTTTCGAGCTCTAACGCGGCAGCTCTCGCTTCGTTCAGTTGAGCTTGTCCTCCTGTTCCACCTTTTTTGATTCTCTCTTCCGTTTTCCATCGTTCGTCCGAATCAGACTTGAACTTTACGCCGTCTCCTCCTTTTTTTGTCGTCATCGTTCTAACTGTTTCTCGTCCTCCTACTCCTCTTTGAATGATGTTCGATGTGTCGATTCTGCGCACGGAGCTGGTTCCAGAACCGACTAGAACGAACCCATGACCTAAATCTTCTGAACTGTTCTTAATAACTCTATCGACGAAATCTTTGTTTCGCCTCTTTCTTTCTTTTTCTGTTCTAGCGCGTTCGTCCTCTGCGATTGAGTTTCTGCCTAACAAATCAGCGGCTTGTTGAATTTCCTTCGACGTGTGCGAGGTGCCATTACGCCGTGGATTATGCAAGGAATCGTTTGAATACTTTTCTGTGTAGAACACGTTCTCGTGCGGCATTTTTTCGTTATTTGATTATTACGAAAGACGTATTACACTGTACGTCATACGTTATATATCTGTACATAGTTTTTACAGTCGTATAGCATTCAAGCATCAGCGCACGTTTTGATGCTGATGATCAATTGTCAATGATGGTCTGCCATCTGCAAAAAAAACGCATGAAATTAAAAGACATCATCATCAAGATTAAATAATACTATAATAATAATGAGTGCTACTGGTGCATCGGAAATTAAAAAGCTAGAGCGTCATTTGGATCATTCTTCAAATAGGGACATAATGGGATTCGTTCGCGGTCGTTGCTTATCTAACCATTGTTCATGCATATCTTATGAAAGCGATCCTTCGAGATATAAACTATCTTACGCTGCTACTGCTGATGATGACGATCAGTATTCCGAAGAACTTGGAAAAAATATTGTTCGTAAAAATCCGCACAACGATCCTTCGATATTGAATTGTCGTAACTGTGGATGCGAAAATATTGCGCACGAAATAGATGTTTTTGGAGACCATTTAGAGAAGGGTAATGACTACTTTCATCGTCGATTATATGATTTAGCAATTATTGAATACTCTAAAAGTTCTGCTTCGATTTTACACTCATTAAAATCGTATTCGAACCGGGCGGCATGTTATTTAGCTTTATCTAGTTTCTCAGCAGCGCTTGCCGATTGCGAACAAGCGTTACGTCTAGAAAATGACAACGTGAAAGTCTTAAACAGAAAGGCTCACGCTTTGTTAGGATTAAAACGTTTTCAAGAGAGCGTGAAAACGTACAAACTGGTACTCAAAATTGACGCACAGAATTCTATAGCTCGAGACGCTTTGATAAAGTTGAACATATATGATGATGTATCGAAACCTGCTGTTCATGGTATACAAACGAAAGATACGAAAGAAATGAAAGATGCGTGGACTCAAACGGAACCGTTTATTTTAGTTGTTGAGACGAAGACTTTGAATTATGACGACGACGATACGGAAACAACTATTAAAGAATCGCTTGATTTTTTTTTGAAATTTGAAAGTAGTAAAAATACTACTGAAAATTCATTTAAATTTGCATTCCCTTCGGATGATGATGATGATGATAGTGATGCTGATAATAGCGATGATGGTAGTGATGAACTTAAATCGTTCGAAGAAAGTAAACCATTAGACGACGGCGACGACGAAGAGGATGAAGATAGTTGCTGGGCTGAACTTTGGGAACGAGAGCAAGAGCACACGCGAACAAATAGTAGTAAAAATAAGGTGAAACCTGAAGTTAGAGCGAAAGTGAAAATCTTTGACGAAATAATAACGAGCGTTTTATCATTTGAAGAACTGTGTCAAATTTCTTCATTGACGAAATCTACGGCGACTTCATTTCTAGGCGACGAAGATTTACACGGTACAAGGAGAGGTAGGTGTTTGACTCTGAATTGCAGTAAAGTCTGCACGCAATTTAAGCGCGTTTCGACTTCGAGCATCTTACCGAACGTTTCACAAGAATTAACGAGAACAGAGTATGAAAACAAAGTCGCTCTGTTGCTTGCAAGTCAAGACGGGGAGTTTTGCGCACAATGCGCTTGTTCGTACGAATGTCACGAAGACAATAACGCCTTCAAAAGAAGAATTGAACGCGATAAAAAAACGGCCGAGAAGGAGAGCAATATACTTCGAATGAAGAAAAATAAGCGTTTAGCAAACGTTCAAAACGCGCGCGTAAAAGTCCGAGAAGCGAAAGAGAACGAAGTAATTCTCGAGAAAAGTTCTACTTGTATTTTAACTGGAGCGAGGCGCTCTAAGTGTAACGAGTGCAATTGCAAGCAGTTTTGTACGTATAACAACAGCTCTTTCTTTAATACAAATGCAGAACTATTCTTGTTTTGTTGGAGTTGCGGGTGTGATAATAATGCGCATTCAGTAGACGCTGATTGGCAAGCCGAAAGAGACTTGGAGTTGAAAACGAAACAAGAAGAAGCCAAGCGATGGCAACAGCAGCAGCAATACCACCACCACCGCCACCACCAACAACAACAAACAAGAAGAAAAACGAATATATTTGAAGAAGATCGTGAAGATTTAATGAACCTAAAAGTTCTTGGTTTAGAAGGCGGAGAATCGAAAGAGGCGATGACGAAGCGATATAAAATGCTCGCGTTAAAATATCACCCAGATAAAAAAGGCGGTTCGGCGACAAAATTCGTCGAGATTACGAACGCTTTTCGTTCTCTCATCTCGAAAAAATAAGAAAATGTTATTCCTTCAATACGTTAATATTATGAATTCGCTACTACTACGGTACATACTGTACTATTTCTTTTATACTTCGCTCGTTGATGGACTCGGAGTGTTCGGTTTTATTTCAGTCGAAACTCTCCGTTTTGCTATGTTTTCAATCAAATTCGTTAAAGAGATCAAACCATCTAGAAAGTTTGCATCTACTTCACGCGCTTCATTCTTTACCGCGTTGCAAAAATCAACCACGACGACGCGTACGTCAGCACTTGAATCAGAACTATCGTAACATATAAGAATGGACGATCCCAAGAAGAAAACAGGGAACGGGTTTTGTTCTAAACTTTTTCTAATTTCTTTCAGCTTTTGCAGCGTAATGTTAATCCTTTCACTGTTTTGACCAAAGAAAACGTTTAAACCAATCATGGTCGACTCCAATGTTAACGCTTTCGCCCACTTTCTATTCCAATATTTTTCCGTTTGACTCTCCTCTTCGTAAGTCAGCATGCCGCAGACTCGGAAACCTAACGAACTCGACGTCGTTTCTAAATCGCCCCTATGTCGTTTCTCTCTATAGTGTTGATCATGTGATGGGTGCCAAGTGCGAGCTCCAATCTTAATATCTACAACGTTCGCTTCTTTCATTTCAGCCGTAATGTCTTGCAATTTCAGAAATGGCATTTTTTCCTCTGCAATAGCGGATTCGAATAACAAAGTCCTCGCAAAGAACGTTGGTAGAAAACTAATGAATTCAGGTCTCAAACGTTGTTCTTTATTGATCCAATTTTCGTAGAATTCTAATTCAGTTAATCCTTTTCTAGTATCATCGGTTGGTTTGTAGAAATTCCCGATTGGATCGACTCTGCCATATCTGCAATGTTTATGCGAGTTCCCAGCGACTTGTCTCGGCGATTTTGGGAACACGATCTTCTTCTCAAAATTGTTCACTTCATCATCATCATCGATGTTTTTAGTATTATTATTATTATTATTATTATTATTATTGTCTTCTTCTTCTTCTTCTTCTTCTCCTTTTGATAGTAATAATGATAAAGAGGAAGCGTTCGTATGAGATGATTCTGTGTTATTGACCAGTGTTGTCTCATCGTTGTCACGATCAACGATTAGTTCCTTCATGATATGATAACTATTTTCTATTTTGTTGGTATCAGCAGGGTATGCTGTTTGTTGTGTTGTCTTCTTTCAGCAGTCTTTCCCAGTCTATACTGACAGTCTAGAGTCTACTGATGATGAGAGCCTTTTCTTTGCTGAATGCTGATAGTCGTCATTGTTATTATGATATATATATGTTACCTAGAGCGAGAGCGAGAGCGAGAGTAATTGCTAGATATCACTCCTAGATATTATTATTATACCATCAGTATATTATTCTTGTTTTTATTGTTATTACTGTGATGATTACTACTACTACTACTAAGTATAAGACCTTGGACGAGGACGACGTGAGAACGTTGCAGGAAATATTAGGTAAAGAGAACGTAATACAAAGTGTTGTTATTAATGATAATAGTCATGATAGCAATAATAATGATAATAATCAAGAACAACGACAACGACAACAACAACAACAAACAATAATAATAAAAGAATTAAACGAAATGAATCAGGATTGGCAGAAGAAATACTTTGGCAAATCTAAGTGCGCCATTTTCCCTCGCAATGCAAACGAAATCTCTAAAGTTTTAGAATATTGTTCTTCAAAGAAAATTGCGATATGTCCGCAAGGAGGGAATACTGGCTTAGTCGGAGGAGGTGTTCCAGTTTTCGATGAAGTCATACTTTCCATGAAACGAATGAATTCGGTTATTAGCATCGACAACGTTACTGGAGTATGCGTATGCGAGGCTGGGGTAATTTTAGAAGAGTTAGATGACGCTTTATTGAAAAGAGGAATGACCGTGCCTTTAGATTTAGGAGCAAAAGGTAAATGTCAAATTGGAGGGAACGTGTCCACAAACGCTGGTGGTTTGCGCTTAGTCAAATACGGTTCATTACGAGGAACTGTTTTAGGATTAGAAGTCGTCCTCGCAGATGGTACCGTATTAAGTTCCCTACTAAGAGAAAACAGAAAAGATAACACTGGATACGACTTGAAACAGTTATTTATTGGCGCAGAAGGAACGCTTGGAATCATCACAAAAGTTGCAATTCTTGCACCTCGAGCACCGGCGGCTAGAATTGTCACCATATTCGGCTGTGAAACATTTCGAAACGCAGTTGATTTAATGGTCGAAGTCAAACGAAAGTTGGCCGAAAACCTATCTGCGGTTGAATTTTTCGACCGAGAAAGTTTAGAACTCACAGTGGAAACTTTACCTGGAGCAAAAGATCCTTTTCCGATAAATGATAATGATAATAATAATAATAATAATAATAATATCAATGATACTAATATAATACAATTTTACGTCGCGGTTGAAACTACCGTGAATGAAAAGTCCATGGAAGATAGATTGAGGAGTGCAGTTTTGAATTTTGCGCGCGCGGTCACAGAAGACAACAACGGAGGAGCGAAGAATGGTGGACAAATATCGCGCACGTTTGGATTTTGGAAACCAAGAAATGATAATGATGATAATAATAATAGTTATAATAATAATGATGATAGTAAAAATGCTCGATCCTTTGGACTGAATGGTTATAAGAAGAACAAATTAGTCAAACGCTTTTTAATATCTGAAAATGAGAAGCAAGCTAATGAGTTATGGAATTTGCGCGAACGAATTTCTGTGGCGTTAAAGTATGCCGGTGCTGTCTATAAATATGATGTTTCGTTACCAACAATCAAAATGTACGAGCTCGTTGATGAGATGCGAAATCGATTTAGAGTAATGAATATGGATGACGATGTTAAAGTTCTCGGGTATGGTCATCTCGGTGATGGTAACTTACATTTGAACATATCTCGCAAAAAAGGACCGTGCGAAAAGACGCTTTCTTTGATCGAACCTTTTGTGTACGACTACGTCACTGCTCATAAAGGCAGCGTATCAGCCGAACATGGTTTAGGTGCAATGAAAGTAAACGAGCTTTGGCGTGGAAAAGATCATTACGAGGTTAAACTAATGCAAAACATTAAGAACATGTTTGATCCAAAATGTATTTTAAATCCCTATAAAATGATTCCATCCTCGTTTGAGGAAGATCCTGATTCCTCGTTACATGACCAAACAAAAACAAGAACAGGTAATAATAATAATAATAATGATAACGATAATGATAATGATAGTAGGAGTAGCTTAGATCAACCATTTCTTTTGTCGAGACTTTAATAATAATCATTTAATACGGTGTTACAAAAATACTACTACTATTACTACTACTACTACTTGTTTTAGAGAGAGAAGTAAATAAATAAATAAAGTTCGTTAACATTTATTTAGATGACGAGGGCTGAGAAACCAAAAATAGGAATACCGTCTATGCCTGAATTGTGGAAACACGCGATGCAATACTACAGATATCAAGGATATGTATTATCAGCTTTCATTGTTTTAGGAGGAACTGTATTCGTAGGATCTCAACTTTCAAATAAAAGAGAAGATGCATCAGTAAAACATATTAAATGAAAAGAGAGAGAGAGATTGAACGATAAATTTTTGTGTAAATAAATATATATACGGTATATATACTCTTACTAATGACAAAAGAATAACAAACTATATCATCATCATCATCGATTGTTGTTATTATTGTTTCCTTCCTCGCATAACTTTCGTAGATGTCGATATTGATGACATCATGTCTATACCTAATCTACCGACGTTCAAAGGAACATTCTTTTTGTCATCGATAGACTTCTTTTTCTTTGCCATTCTTCGAGAGAATCTCATACCAGTAGCTTCGGATTCAGCTAGCTTGAACGAGCATCTACGGCAATATCTGGCATCAATCTCATGGAATTCTAATCCGCACGAATCGCATACGCGGTCATCAAAAGTTTTTGCTCCTCCTCCTCCTACGCCGCCCGTTATTGGATCTTCGTCGGTAGATTTTAGAATAAAAACTTCCCCAGTGTTTGAGACCAAAGTGTCCTCGTCCTCGTCTTCTTCCTCCATCATCCCCAAAAGCATCTCGCCTCCAGAAATCGTTGCTAATTTTGCTAATTGACCTGGTATGACTAAAAGGGCGACAAAAATTGAAACAACTGTCGCAATTCTGCCTCCCGCGGTGACAACTTCAAACGGCTGACCGATACCGGTCAGCGTCAGAACGGCCCAATATAAAGTATCGTTTAGATTTTTAACAGCTGGGTTTATGCCGTACTCAAGATCATAAATCACACCTGCGGCGATGACAAAAATGCAAATGAATTCAGCCGCAACGCCAGTAAGTTGCACTGTCATCGAGTCAGACTTGAAGAGACCAAACAAGACCGAATCTGGAGAACGCTCGAGAAAGCGAAGAAGACGTACGACCCGGAGCAGGCGAAGAAATCGAGGAAGTGGAGACATTCTATCAACTAATCCAAAAGCGGAAAGTATAGGTGGAATAGTAGCCGCAGTATCTAAAACCGTGAATGGATTTGTCCAAAAAGAGAATTTAAAATCTGCGACCCAGGCTCTCAGAAGAAACTCAAAGAAGAACAACGCGTTGTACGCATCCTCGATATCGCGAATGTTATCCATGGAGACTAATCCAGAATACCATGGAATATCGCTTCGGTATAAAACATCCCACCCACCAAACGTACCAATGTTATAAGATTCAAGGATGAAAGTTCCAAACACGATCCCTGAAGAGATTACGGCCCACCATCCGGAGGAGTCTAAATCGGAAAAAGCGAGCGCCATTCTTTGACGCGCAGTTAGTCTTCGTAATCCTGGTTTAAAAAATTGCACTCCTCCTTTTTCTCGTTTCCTTCGATTACGTTTTATAGCCAACGATGATGATTCCGACGACGTTTGTGTGCTCATGCCATCTAGAACGTCGTTATTTCCAATTTCGAAACTCATTATTTCGTTATCTTCGTCTTCTTCATAATACGAGCCGGAGACTAATGATTTGATGTAGTCAATAGCGTTTTCATCTTGTTTCTTTTTATTATTACTAGTCTTGTTGTTATTATCGTCTTCTTGCTCTGATTTTCTCAACGCTTGTTGAAATGTTTCTTTAAATCCCCGTTGTTGCCCTAGACGACGCCGAGATCCTATGAACAAATTCGTTAGTTGTTCTCGTCTACCTCGTTTTTGCGTAGTGTTAAAAATTCGTCCCCCGCTTACGATGACGAATATTTCCCTCCCTCGTCGTGCACTTCTTCTCCTTCTCAATGTCGTTAATGATGATGATGATGATGTCGTGCTAGGGAGTGTTGACATAGTCGTAGTACTACGCATATTCTCTTCTCCTTCTTCAAGAAGTCTTCTTCAAATATTCTTCTTCTTTGTTATCTTCTGCGCGTTTTTCCGTTTTCGCACCACACAATTGGATTATGGAAAAAGAAGACAGTATAGGGCAAGAGAGTACGAGTAAGAGTAAGAGTAAGAGATCGCTTTATGTGATTATTGAAGACGTAAATTTTCTGTAATTAATGCGCGCGCGCACGTGTGTGTGTGTGTGTGTGTGTAAATAATAAACCAGCCGTTATTATATTTTTAATCGTTTGTTGCTCGCGCGTCGTCGCTTTGACAACTTATTCTTTTATTTTATTTTACAAGCATGCTGGTGAGGTCATCTGCCTCCTTGTCTGCTGATGAAAACTGTCTAACACTGTCAATAGAAAATATACGAGAATAATAATAATGTGAGAAAAAGGAGGAGAGAGAGCAGCAGTCATCGTCAGTGTAGCGACGCGAGAGAAAGCACATTTTGTCTCTCATCAACAACGCTGAGTATAGATAAAGATAAGCCCTATTATTGAATTAATTATATTTGATGTTTTTTATATTGATATGAAATTGTTGCAAAAGTAACCATAACTCATACATACGCGCACACGCTCCAGCACCGAATCTCACCCTCTCCACATACATACACTCACACACGCACAGACCAAGCGCGTGCGCGCGCGATATCGCGTTTTCTCTCCCACAAAGTCACCTCTCTCTTTCCTCCTTTTCTTTCTTCTTGTAATAGTATACTTTTATTATTATATTCTCTTTCCCTCTCCTCTCGCTCGTGCGTATGTTTAAGAGCCGCACATCAAACACTCATCCTTGTTCTCGAGCGAACACTTGAGCTTCGCAGCCATGTGCGCCTCTTGCTCAGCTTCAGTCATTTGAGAAATATCCTTTGTCGCTTTCGTTGGTGCCGGTTTTGGAGCACCGTTTGACGGCTTCAAGACGTTCGTCTCCTCAACCTTCTTCGCAGCCTTTGTTGGGTCAACGGTGAACTTGATAGCGTCAGCAGCAGCTCTCGATCTGAGATAGTACATACCGGTTTTCAAGCCAGACTTCCAAGCGTGGAAGTGCAAGGACGTCAACTTCCCAGAGTTGGCATCGGACATGTGCACGTTGAACGATTGCGACTGGTCAATAAACGCACCACGTGCGGCAGCCATGTCTACCAAGATACGTTGCTTGATTTCCCAGACAGTCTTGTAAATAGCCTTCAAGTTATCTGGGATTTCAAGGTTAACGACAGAGCCGTTGTCGGAAATCAAATCGTTCTTCAAAATTGGATCCCACAAGCCGAGTTCGGTCAAATCTGACAACAAATGCTGGTTGACGACGGTGAATTCACCAGATAAAACTCTTCTTGCGTAGATATTCGAAGTATACGGTTCGAAGCACTCGTTGTTGCCCAAAATTTGGGAAGTCGACGCGGTTGGCATCGGAGCGACCAAGAGCGAGTTGCGAACGCCGTGCTTTGCGATGGATTCTCTCAACGCTTTCCACGCATGTCTATCTCCGCCTGGCATCTCAGTGATGCCCCACATGTCTGGTTGTAAAATACCTTTTGAAACCGGGGATCCTTCATACGATTCGTACGTTCCTTCTTCTTTCGCGAGCTCGTTCGATTCTTGCAAGGCTGCAAAATAAATAGTCTCAAAGATTTCTGCGTTTAATTTTTGCGCCTCGGCAGATTCAAACGGCAGACCGAGTAAAATAAACACGTCAGCCAATCCTTGTACGCCTAATCCAATTGGTCTATGCTTCATGTTCGATCTCTTTGCCGTTTCAACTGGGTAGTAGTTGACATCAATGATGCGGTTCAAGTTGCGAGTCACCTTTCTAGTGATTTCGGCCAACTTTGCGTGGTCAAAGTAACGGTCGCCGGCTTTGAGGGAGCCTAACAACTTCTTCGATTCTGTCTTACCAGTCGGCGAGCTGTCGTTGTTCTCGATGACAAAACGCGGTAACGCGATAGATGCCAAGTTGCAAACGGCAGTTTCTTCTGGCGACGTGAACTCGACAATTTCTGTGCATAAGTTGGACGACTTAATCGTTCCCAAGTTTTGTTGGTTCGACTTGCGGTTGCACGCGTCTTTGAACAGCATGTACGGGTTGCCAGTTTCCACTTGCGCTTCGAGAATCGCAAACCAAAGTTGTTGAGCGTTGATAGTCTTCTTACCCTTGTTATCTCTTTCGTACTTTGTGTACAGAGCTTCAAACTCTTCACCCCAGCAGTCGGACAATCCTGGGCACTCGTTTGGGCACATCAAAGTCCACTTGCCGTTTTCTTCGACTCTCTTCATAAACAAATCGTTCGTCCACAAACCGTAGAACAAGTCGCGAGCTCTCGCTTCTTCTTTACCGTGATTCTTTCTCAAGTCGAGCCAGTCGAAAATGTCCGAATGCCACGGCTCGAGGTAGATGGCAAACGCACCCTTACGCTTACCGCCTCCTTGGTCAACGTATCTCGCGGTGTCGTTGAACACGCGAAGCATTGGGATGATGCCATTTGACGTACCATTCGTACCGCGAATGTACGAAGATGTGCCACGAATGTCATGAATTGACAAACCAATGCCACCCGCAGATTTGGAAATGCACGCACACTCCTTCAACGTATCGTAAATGCCTTCAATAGAGTCCTCCTTCATGCAAATCAAAAAGCACGATGAGAGCTGCGGTCGCGGCGTGCCGGCGTTGAACAAAGTTGGTGAGGCGTGCGTCATCCAACGTTCAGACAACATGTGGTACGTCTCGACAGCCTTTTCAATATCCTTTTTGTGAATACCGATCGAGACTCTCATCAACATATGTTGTGGACGTTCGATAACTTTACCGTCGATGCGTAACAAATACGAGCGTTCCAAAGTTTTGAAACCAAAGTAGTCGTAATCAAAGTCGCGATCATAAACGATTTCAGCGTCGAATCTCTCGGCGTTTTCCGTGATGATTTCATACACGTCATCGGCGAGTAACGGTGACCACTTCCCATTTCTATGGTTCGTGTGCTCGTACATCTTCTTCATAGTCGTCGAGAAAGATTTGTCAGTCGTCTTGTGCAAGTTCGAAACTGCGATTCGCGCGGCGAGCTGAGCGTAGTCTGGATGCTTCGAAGTCATCGCAGCTGCGGTTTCAGCCGCAAGCTCATCTAATTCAGCAGTCGTTACACCTGGGTAAACACCTTGGCACACTTTCTGCGCTACAAGAACACTGTTTAATTTAGTTTAATTAGAAGAAGAAAATTATTATTTGAATCAGTATAAGTAAGAACAGGACAGAAGTTTGAACAGACACGGAAAGTCTGTTTTGGTTTGGTTTGAAATAACGACCAAATCATCAACGGAAAAATGAGCGAAGGAAGGCGCGAGTGAGCACGCGCGCGAACCAGCAATTCATTCAAAGAAGAACAAAAATGATCATAAACATGTTTATTGATATAATTCAAGAAGAATCTTTGGTTGAAACAGTTCATCGAAGCTTGTTCTTCATCGGAAACGATACGCGAAACGTCGTTCGGCTCTATTTATTGTCATTTTTGAATCTTTCATCACACACACTTCTTCTTCTTCTTCTTTGCGTTATGTATATACATATACGCGCAGAAGAAGAAGAAGAAGAAGAAGAAGAAAGAGCGGTTGAGTCGCGTTTTTCTTCTTCTTCTTCTTTCGTTTGTTTCGATTGATTGATTCTTCATTCATTCGTTCGTTTCAAACACATCATCATCAACAACAACAACACGTCGTCGATATATTCAAACGAACAAACGAACGAATTAATAACAGCAATAAAAATTTACCTGTCGCAATGTTCTGGGTGTAAACCATACGAAAGCTTCTTAATTCTTGCAGTGATCTTATCAAACGCGACTTCAACGCGTCGACCATCTCTTTTGATTACGTGCATGGTATCTCTATCTCTATCTTATTTAAAACTATTACACTCTCTTTTCGCTCGTCTCTCACTGTCTTCTCTTTTTGTGAGGACGTTCTTTGCGGTTCTCTTTTTTTGAATTTTTTTTTATTTCTTGGTCGGCTTGGAGTTCATCAGGTGTTGCAGGCAGCCATATCACAGCAGCAGCAGCAGGCACAAAACAACGACCCATACAACCAGCAACAACTGACAACAAAGAATGAAAGAAAAAAAAACAGACAGCGACATCGGCATTAGTGCGGCCGCCTCATCAAGGAAAAACGACTGAAAACAAGTAATCATACACTTACATAATAATAATAATAATAATAATAATAATCACAAGAATGGGCACAGCGGCTGCGATTAATAAGAAGAAATCTGGTTTAGTCAAACACAAAAGAGGGAACAAACTATCGATCAAGAAGAAGTTAGGGAAGAAAGAAAAACACGATGAACAGAAACAGAAACAGGCTGGGAAAAAGAGAACAGGGAAAGCTATAAGGAAAGTCTTGAAAAATAAACGAAGAGCCGTGCAGAACAAAATAACGGACGAGCAGAAGAGAGAGAGAAAAGGTGTAGAGAAAGATGTAGAGATGAAAGATTTCGATTAATTTTAATTGATTTTGTTCTCATGTTATGATTTAGTTATTAAATAATAAAATAGCAAATAGTAGTGGTGTGATAAAAAACGACTTTATTATATTGATTATTTCCCCCCTCGTCTTGCGTCTCACTCAATATTAGTCATCAAAGATTACACGACCTCTGGCTCAATCGCCTTCGAAGAAGTAACGACTTGTTCGAGCTTCGCTTCTTGCGTCATGAGTTTAAATACGCGCTCGGCGAACTCGCCAGGTTGTTCGATAGAGAAGCCACTGGTTAACATCGCGGTATCAAATAATAATTTGCACATTTCCTTCGTTTCGGGCGCCTCGGGCGCTTTATCAATCTTCGCCTTTAATAACTTAATCACTGGCGAAAACGGATTGATTTCTAGGGTCTTTTTGCCCTTCATGTAATCTTGAGCGCGAGCATCTCCCATCGCTTGTGCTTTCATAATTCGCTCCATGTTCGCTGACCAACCAAACTTTGATGTTACGAGAATGCAAGGCGTTTCGGTCAATCTCGATGAGACTTCGACTTTCTCGACCGAACCGACCAACTCTTTTTTCAACCATTCCGTGACGGTTTTGAACTCGTCCGCGATTTGTTCGTTCTTCTTCTTTTGTTCCTCATCATCGTCATCACCCAAGTCCAAGTCTTCTTTGGAAATATCTTTGATTTCTTTTTCTTCAAACGTTGCTAAATTTGCCATTGAGACTTCATCGATCGGGTCAGTGCAGAATAAAACTTCAAAACCCAACTTATTCAATTTTTCCATAAACGGAGAGTTTTCGCATTGCTTTCTCGTATCGCCGGCGACGAAATAGATTGATTTCTGACCTTCCTTCATATCAGCAATGTATTGTGTTAAAGAGCGATTGCTTTCCTCGTCAGATTTTGACTTGTTCGTCGTAAAACGCAACAAGCCAGCGAGCTCTTTTCTATTTGCAACGTCTTCGATGACGCCCAATTTAAGCTGTCTTCCAAAGCTGTCCCAAAACGTTTTGTAATCATCGTTTTCGCGCGCTGCGATTTCTTTGAGCATTGCAAAAGTTTTTGAAACCAATCTCCGCTTAATGACACGAACGACTTTTGATTCTTGCAAGATTTCGCGCGAAACATTCAACGGTAAATCGTTCGAATCCACGATACCTCTAATGAACGTCATATAGCGCGGAAGCAACGCTTCGTCGAATTCGTCCGATATGAAAACCTTTCTCACGAAAAGTTTAATCGATTTAGACTTTTGCATCATGTCTTGCTGTTCAAACGGAGCCATACCTGGGATGTATAAAATGGACTTGAATTCCATATCTCCCTCGACTTTGAAATGATTCACAGCTAACGGATCCAAAAACTCTCTGAACGTAGATTTGAAAAACTCGTTATATTGTTCATCCGTGACGTCTTTTGGAGTCAAAGTCCAGATTGGTTTGTCGTTGTTTTGAGTCTTCCAATCTTGCTCGTCGTACATTTCGTCCTTCATAACCTTTGATGGTTCGGCTTCAGAGAATTCTTCGCCCTTTGCTTCGGCTTCTATTTTTTTCTTTGTCCACTTTTCTTTCTTTTCTTTCGTGGCCTCGACGTCTTCGACTTGCTTCGTTTTTTGAATCGTCGAATAGACTTCGATCGGGAACGTGATGAATTCAGAGTACGTTTTAATGAGAGAGGATAACTTCGTATCAGTGGCGTACTCATCGCAATCGTCTTTTAATTTTAATGAGATCCTCGTTCCACGCACTAAATCTTTCGCTTCTTCCTCAGTCGCTTCGCGAATGGTATACGAGGAAGAGTTCACTAAAGACTCCCAAGTCCACGCTTTTTGATCATCGTTTGACTTCGATGTCACTTTTACTGCATCGGCGACTAAGAACGAGGAATAAAAGCCAACACCAAACTTCCCGATCAAATTTTCGCCACTCGATTTATCAGCGTTTTGTTTTTTCAACATCTCCATCACTTTCGAAGTCCCAGAGTTTGCAATCGTACCTAAATTAGCAATCAACTCATCTTTTGACATCCCGATGCCGTTATCTTCAATAGTTAAAGATGATAAATCGGAAGAGCCTTTCAATTTGATTCTCAAATCCGTGATTGATTGTCCATTCATTAATTCTGGTTCTTGTACTGATCGAAATCTGAGTTTATCGCAAGCGTCCGAAGCGTTTGATATTAACTCTCTTAAGAACACGTCCTTGTTCGAATACAAAGAATTGACAATCAAATCCATTAACCTGTTTACTTCGGCTTGATATTCGAACGTTTCTTTATTATTACTATCGTTCGTGGCTACTACATCGTTCGCAGCAGTACTAGCGCTGACTGTTAACATGCTCTTAAATCGTCGTTCTTCATTCGAAGAAGAAGAAGAAGGATGATGAATTAAATTTGTTTTTTGGCGGCGAATTGCTTTCGAAACTTGTTTCGATTTTTGTTTAATCGAAGAAGAAGAAGAAGTAGTAGTAGTGTTCATGACAATAGCTTTCGTGCGAACGTTAGAAGAAGAAGATGTTGATGATAAGAACGATCTCATTCTCGTTGTTGCTGTCAAGTGGTGAGGTTTAATTAACATCGAAGATTGGAATGATGACATTCTGTTTTAATATTATTATTAGGTGATTAATAACAAGTGATTGATTACGTCGATTTTTAATGAGGAAAATAATGAAGCTCTCTACTTCTTCCTCTCAATAAAAAACACTGCAAAACAGGCGAAGTCCCGAACGCCGAACTCGTCTGTAATAAATAATAATAAAAATTCATCTCACGACAGAATAAACATGGGTCTCGGTCCATCAGGATTTGGTAAGCTTTTTCTTTTTCTTTTTCTTCTTCTCTCTCGCTCTTTTATTACTCTTCTTCTTCTTCTTCTCTCTCTTTTTTCGCGCACAATATGTATACTAATCTTCTTCTTGTTCTTCCAATCATTCAATTCATTCTTCCTAATAACAACACGATTTCTAAATAGACTCGGCGCCAGTGAGTAAGTTCATGTTCATAAGTACTTTAATAATGGCATTCGCACATGTAATAATACCAGAGGATTATTATTCACAAACGAGTGATATAGATAAATATTTCGCCACCCCTGGAACGCGTTTCACTGGAATATATTTAAACTATCACTTTTCGAGGTTGTTCGAGAGGTTGTTCGGGACGAGAAAGTTCGCTTCGTTCGTTCTTACATCGTTCATGTTCTGCATGATATTCAATCGAGTGATAATGATTATGATGACACACGTGATGCCACATGTGCATTTGATGGAAAAACCGGCAGCGTTTTTTCTCACAATGCCAATGGCCGTTTTATACGCCATCGAAATACCTTCGACGTTTAAGTTTACGATTTTATTAGGTATGATCAAATGCGGTAATACATTGTTCGTTTACTTAGCGTTGCTGCATCTCGCCATGAGTAAGCCGTATGAGACAATCATAACGACGATTGTATCTATTTTCGCTGGATGCTCTGCGTGGATAATAGTAGAGGTTTTACAGATAAGGATACCTACTTCGGTATGTTTATTCTTCGAGAAGACTATGATCGGGAAGACTATGATTGGTTGGTTCTTTAATAACAATAATAATAATAATAGCAGCAATAGAAATAGCAATAATAGAATGAGCGAAATTCGAAATGGGAAGTTTAGGAAACCAGCGGTATTCAAGTTTGGCATAGTTCGCTCGGGAGTTCAAGCCGAGTTACGTAGAAGAGCAGGAGCTGATAGACGCGGTGATAACTTTTTTGTTGTCGACGAAAGCGCGGTTGATACTTTAGTTTTGATGGGTTTTGAAAGATCGAGAGTCGTTCAAGCACTTAATGTTACAGATAACAACATCGAAGCCGCGATGAACATACTCTTAAACGATAATTAGAAAGTTCTGAATTTATAATAATTAAATATTAACACCATCAATAATATAAATCATCATCTCGCAATCGATGGCAGGAATGAGTTAATTCCCAAACCCTCGACTCGTTGATGATTACTATTCCCAGCTAAAGTCGCTCCTTTGAACATCCTAGTGATTCCTATGTAACTACTGTACGGGAACGATCCATACCGTATTTTCGTTTCTTTACAACACTCTTCTTCTTCAATTGATTCATGACTATGATGATTATGAGTACAACAGAGTGTTCCCTCGTCATCTTCGTCGTGCTTTGTTACGTTATGTACGCCTTGTCTCTGTTTATGTTTCGGTACTTTCGTGCATACGACGTATAATCTACCGCGTCGTTTGACAATTCTACACGCTTCGCATAATCGTTTAATGGACGTTCTTACTTTCATTTTATTAATTAATTGTTAGAGCAATATTGATATGTTTACTATTATTAAGTTTCAAGTGCGAGAGTTTTATGTTCATCAAATCTAAATAAACCCTAAATTTGCTGCATGCTTCAGAACTCAGAAGACACGAAGACAGCACAGCACGGACGACACACACACACACACAACTCTCGCGCGTTCATATTTATATCACGATGTCTTTAATTAATAAACCAGTAAGTATTACAATATTATCATCATCATCATCATCATCACATAGCCGCCTACGCCTGCACAATATTAACAACAGACGAACGACTAATTCTTATTCCTCGTCCTCGTCATCATCATCATCATCATCAACATCATCATCATCGTCAGGAGTAACAAATGTAACGAATAACAGCAAAGATAATGATAGTAAAAAACAAAATAAAGCTTTCAAGTTATTTACATCTCTCGCTTTATCGCTCACTTTGTTATCATCATCTACACCATTACAACAAGCGCAAGCAATGAATGGGCTTCCAGATGATGAAGACGTCAAAGTCTTATGTGATACAGAGTGTGTACAACGCTTAGACAAAGTCGATATGCAAACGACTGCAAGTGGGTTACAATATAAAGATATCATCGTTGGAGATGGAGAACTTCCACCGATTGGATTTCAAGTCGTAGTAGATTACGTATTCATGAACTCGAAAGGTTTGATTTTCGATAACTCTTTAGAGAAAGGGAAACCGAATGACATAAGGTTAACTGGCGATGCAAGCTCTGCTACAGTCATCGCTGGCTTAGACGAAGGATTACTATCGATGAGATCTGGAGGAACAAGAAGGTTATATATCCCGGGCGAATTGGCATTTACGAAAGGGTTATCGTCCGCGCCAGGAAGACCGGCAATCCCACCGAATTCGCCAGTAACGTGTGACGTTAAGTTAATTTACATCCCGGGCATCGATTAACGAAAATCAAATGAATATGACGCGGGAACGCATAAATATAAATTGTAATCATCAACTTTCTAATTATAAATACATAAATAATAAATACAATGATGCTATTGCTTTTTACACTTCTGTTGATTTTTGTCAAAAGAGAGTTCGAGTTCAACTGTACCGTCGTGGCCAATGAACACGGTTTGAAAACGATCTTTCGTAACGCTATGCATGGCAAAGCCGTGAAACATATTTTTAGCTTCAATAGTTTCAACTGGTTTTCTTTCGTTTGGAACGAGCTGATGTAATTCGTATCCGCCGATGCCGTTTGTAATGTAATGAGTCAACTTATTCTTCCCTCCATAATCATCTCTTTCTGTACAAGCGTGCTGTGCCGTATGGTCGTGACCGTTAATGTAAACATCTACGTCGCTATTCTCGATTATCAATCTTAACGCTTCTCTCGTTGCAGACTCTCCTGGATATGCGTTGTTGTCATTTTCGAATCTCGCACTTGCTGATATTATTGGTCTATGGGCCGTGATGACTCTCCATTTATATTTCCCATGTCCTTGTTCTAATACGCGCTGTAGCCATCTTAATTGCTCGTTGCCTGCTTCTGGACTTGCAAATGTTCCTAATTGTTCTGAAAATCTGCGTTTCTCGCCTCCTGCTAAAGCGCCCTCGAGTCCGACCCAATCGATGACAATGAGTTGCCACATTTCATGACTACTACTATGTTTGTTATTTTCTTCGTCGTCATTGTGATTGGACGATGATAAAAGAGAAAACTCTTTGTGGTAAAAAGGCATATGCCCGTGGCCTAAATGCCATAGGTAGTTCTTTTTATTGTGATAGTCGATCTGCGCTTGAACGTTCCCGCAGTGGTCGTGGTCCCCCAAAGCGGCGAACCATTTTATTCTTTGTAAGCTATTACTATTGCCATTACTATTATTATTGCTCGAATGTAAGTAGACGTCGTTCCATTTATATTGCCATTGCACGTCGTCGACCGATTTCACGCCCGAACCGTAAAAGTTGTCACCTAACGTCCCAATGAATTCAGGCCGATAATCTCTAGCTAAACATCTCATTTGCTTTGCTACGGCCATTTGAGCTGAACCTGGGAAGTTATGACCACCATCTATCGCCGCGAACCCTCTGACTCCCCAGTCACCAATTGAATAGAATATGAACGAGTCCAATCTTCTATTATCATCATCTAATAATAATGAATATGTTGCACATTTATTAAAGTCATCAAAGTCAGACACGAACGACGAGGACTCTAAAAGAACGACATAAAAGGAGGATGTTATCATTAACGAGAAGATTATTTTAATGAAAGAATTTGATGGACACTTTCTTCTGATGTTATTATTATTAATATTAGTAAAAGTAGTAGTACCAGTAGTTCGTTTGTTTATACTACTGATGAACATTATTGAAACACAGGAGAAGAAGATTGTGTGCGGTGTGGGAGAAAGCTCTAATAAATTTAGGTGTTGACTCTTAATTACTTCTAGTCTTCTACGTTCTACTTTATTCATAAAAATGTATTGTACTTGTAGCGCGACGTTTATCATAATATTATTAATAATCGTCTCCTCTAGTCAAAACTTCTTTTCTAGTAGGTCGAAGTAAAATCGTATGTTCGTATTGCGCTACGTAAGAATCTTTTTTATCGACTAGAGGCGGGTACTCTTGGATGATCCCGTTCGAAACGAGGTTCGATAAAGCGCCTAAATAACGAGTCTCACCAATTCGGTCTAAATATCGTCTGCAGAAAGCGAGCGTTCCAAACTCTCTTTGAATCGTGTTAAGTAACTTTTTAGCCGTAGGTAAGCGTAAAGGCACGTGGCCGACGTCGAAGTTTTTCATATAATGCGAACATTCACCTTGTTCGCGAACATACCTGCTTATAAATATTTGATTGAGGTTGAGGGGGATAACAAAGTTAAATTATTAGTAACCAAGTATGCACAAATAAAATCAATCAATTAATCGTAGTTACTATGTTCATCTATATTTAGATAACGTCAAAAGAAAAATACAAAGATGTTCCAGTACAAGGAGGCTCCACAAATATTGCGATTTCCGCCGAGGCAGATTTGCAAAGTACTATGAGACTGAAAAATAGAATGTTCGGACAAACATGACGAAGCCATGAAAGAAAAACTCTTTATTAGACTTCGCGAATTTCATAAACCTCGAGAGGGAAATTCGCACATCGTAGTCTGTTTGTCCGGAAGAAAAAAAAGAAAAAGAAATACGAGAAAGAAATGAAAACAAGAAGAACAAAAATAACGCACCCTTCACCAGTACTACCAAAGGTTTCAATTGCATAAAATTCGCCTTCTTCCATTTTCGTCGTCTCGCCACCTTTGACGATTGGAACCGATTTCCCAGCGTGAATTTGATAAGGAGCAATTGAATGTCCATTTAAGTTTCTGCAACATTTAACGTCAAATTGTTTCCCACGAATTTCAATGCTGTGTGATTCCATAACTTCTTGTATGGCCTCACCAATATCGCACAAACGTACGTCAATGCCCGATTGCTTAATTCCCTCGTCCGTCGCCTCTTTCACGGCTAACAAAAGTTCATCGTAATCAGGGACGAATGTTTTAGTAAATGCGCAATCTATAATTCTCCCGTTAATTTGAGTTCCGAAATCAAACTTAATCACATCGTTCACGTCAATAATGGTCTCATCTCCACCATTTGGTGTCCAGTGCGCGGCGATGTGATTTTGAGAACACCCTGTTGGAAAGCCAACGCCACATTCTAAACCTTTTGCGTTTAAAAGTTTCCTCACCGAATCCTCTAAGGTCTCGCATACGTCGATAAGTTTCATCCCAGGCTTAACCCATTCTTGAATATATTTCCTCACTTCTCTGTGTACTTCTGCGCATTGCCTCACATCGTCGTACATATCTTTCTCTAACCGTTCGATTTCTCTCTTTTCTTCTGAATCCAATCTCCACGAAGTCTTCCCGTTTGCGTCTAAATAGTTCTGTAACTCGCCTTCAGGGAACCCTTCTGGGAATAAATCTTTTACTGGTACAGAAGGTGGTCCAGTTTGTTCTTTGATCGCCCCTTTTGGAGTATATTTACTTTGATTTTGATTATCAGCATTAGTAGATTTCTTCTTCTTCTTCTTTTTCTTTTTCTTCTTTTTCTCCTCGTCACCATCACCATTCGTCGTCGCCGTCGTTAAACCATCTTCATTCTCATTCTCGTCATCTTCAGCATCTTCACCGTCATCAACGTTATTATTGTTAATACTAATCGTTTCTAAATCTTTATTAATTTTAGAAATTTCTTCATCTTTATCATCTCCAACCATATTTAGTTTATGTATTTATTATGCGTACTAGTATGTATTTATTATGCGTACTAGTATGTATTTATTATGCGTACTAGTATGTCTTTTTGTCCGTGTTGGGGATTTGCTCTTTCTCTTTGCTTTTTCGGTTTTGCTGATGTACCACATTTATTAGCGCGTATTATATAATTATAGCATTAGTAATGTCCACGCAAGCGTTAGAGAAACTGGCTCAGAAGAAGAGGAGGGAGATTGAGATTAAGAAGATACAAAAAGAACGAGAAGAAGAAGAACGAGCGAAAACGAAATGTTGCACGAATGAAATCGAATCCGGTTCAGAGGAAGACTTAGGGGGAGAAGAAGTTGAACTCTACGATGAAGATGATTCATCGGATGATGATTCAGATGGTTTGGCGTTGAACAGAGGTGGTTCTGTTGTTAAGGTCGGGAGGAAGAGAGTTTCGTTAGGATCGAAGAAGGATAAATTGGTTTGTGGGATCAAACCTTTACCGTTCTTCTTCTTATTGTTATTCATGTTCGTTCCTCTCTGTTCGTTCTTGGATAAATTAGGAATAATACAAAAGTTATTCCCGCAACAAATGAATAAACAAAATAATTTTCACGTTCGTACGCCTAAGCAACAAGAATGGTTCGTAAAGATTAAAGCGTATTACGAAGACGTGAATCCAGCGAAGTTAGGCGAAGTACCATATCTAATGCATAAATATAAAGGACGCGAGGAGAAGTTATATAAAGCGCTTAGGAAGAAATACGAGAAAGATTATGACCCGCATAAGACGAGAACGGAGTTTTAGAGAGAGAAAGAAAGAGAGAGATTTGTATGATGATAATGAAACTATGATAGATAAAATTTAGTGTTCGAAAAGTCGCTAAGGAGAGGGTTGTACCCATTTCTAGTTAAGCACGCGTTACTATCGCTCCACTTCTGCATGAACGCTTTCGTCGTCATATATTTCCCGTTTTTATTTGCATCTAATTTCTTCAACGTTTCAAAACATGTAGGGAAGAAAACGTCAGAGCTTCCCATATCGCCTTCTAAATATGACATTCTATCGTGCGTTTTCCCACCACTAGATTGCGAAGCAACGACGGGTGCATTTAAACCGTGCATTTTCGATTCTGGAAGCGAGTCAAAATCTGCTAATACTAATCTATGACCAGGGACAAACTTTCGAAGATTTTTCAAAGCAAAGCTCAATCCAGTTGGTAAATAGATCGTTTGATTTCTAACGCCGCTACTAACATCATCACTACTACTAGTACTACTAGTACTACTATTATTTGAGTTCGTTACGTCTCTTTGTTTAAATACTCCTTTCATGGCATCGCTTAAATGTGTCCAAAATGGAAGACTTTTACGAACTTCAAGAACTTTTGAAAGCACGTATTCTATTTCATCATCCTCAATCGGTTCGTATTCTTCTCTTTTTTCGTTGTTTTTAATGAGAACTCGTGCTTGTAGCCAATTGCCGTTCTTCACACTCATGATGACTTTATCGTGGACTAAATTATCAAGTAATTCGAGTCCAATAACGAAGCATCCATCGCCCTCGTTTCCTATTGTTTTCATAATTTCCCTCCAACAACTCGTAGTGTTAGTAGTGTTAGCAGGAGTAGAATTTTCATCAGTCGCATCGCGCGTGATGTCAAAGGGTTTCTCTGTGCGATACCAAACGGTATCGTGTCCATGTTCTTTAATTTGTAACGCTTGACGAGTCAACGAATATTCTGAAACATCGATCGATACGTATTTCATCGTTGCGTATACTTCTGGGTTATTCGCGCGAATGTAGTTTAATAAACCCAACGCGAACGTCCCAGTACCTCCGCCTATTTCTATGATTTTCATGTCTTTTCTGTCTACTAGTTGTTGTTCTGATATCAAATATTTCGCAATCGCATTCGCATAGAACGGTTTGAATATCTCCGATGGCGTTAACCAGGCCGGTCCAAGTTCTGACCATCTCTTCTGTAAATTCAAGAGATAATCTTCCCTATCAATGAACTCGTTGAACGGCATTGGTTCAATGATAGTACCAATTGGATTGTCAGTAGTCTTATTGAAATATCCAATTTGTTTGTGATATAAACACCGGCGAAGGAAGTCTCTCAACAATATAGTATTAGTATTCTTATTCGTATTCGTTGAATACGATAACGATTGTTTCAGTAAAACGTGGTTACTATTCTTGTATATATTACTAAAGACTACTGTTACTGCGCGTTTCGCAATAGATGTGCGATGAACCCTTCTTATCATATTCATAAAGTATTAAATTATTAATAATAGTAGTAGTCCTCGTAGTTAGTAGGTGTCCTCTGTCCTGGCGTTTTGTGTCGCGCTTTGTTATTTTACCTACTTTATGAATGACTTTTTAGTACTTGTACTTATTACGATACAATAATGAGTTTACAGCCTACTAAAACGTAAATCAAGTTTTGCCACGGTTTCTAAGTGTACTTCATCTGGTCCATCTGCAATACGCAAAGTGCGAGCACCGGCCCAAAGACGAGCTAATGGAGTGTCTTGACAAACGCCCGCACCTCCAAAGAGTTGAATACATTTATCGATTGTGTCGCATGCAGTTCTTGGAGCCGAGATCTTACAAATCGCAACCGCGCTTCGAGCTCGATTATCTTTAATACCTAACTCGTCTAAAACATGAGCGGCGTATAGAGTCAACAAACGCGCGCCCTCGACTTCGACTCTGCACGTTCCTAATATATTCAGCACGTTCGCGTTTTGTGATAATTTCTTACCAAAAGCTACGCGCGAATCGACGCGTTTATAGGTAACATCTAAAGCTCGTTCGGCCATTCCAACGAGACGCATGCAATGATGCAATCTACCAGGTCCTAACCGACCTTGTGCTATTGCAAATCCAGCACCTTCGGTTGATAATAAAGAATCTTCAACATCAACTACGACATTATCGAATATAACTTCTGCGTGACCGTGAGGCGCGTCGTCGTATCCGAAAACTAAAAGTGGGCGAACAACGCATACTTTTGGATTCTTAAACATTGGCACGAGAACCATTGATTGTTGCTCATGCTCAGGTCCAGATACTTTCGTTTTACCCATGAAAATAGCAACAGAACATCGAGGATCCATTGCACCGCTTGTCCACCATTTTCTCCCGTTGACGATGTATTGCTTTCCATTCGCGCTCTTCGTGATGGAACTTTCAATATTCGTCGCATCTGAAGATGCCACTAAAGGTTCCGTCATTGCAAAACATGATCGAATGTTGCCCATTAAAAGCGGAAGGAGCCATCGTTCTTGTTGTTCTTTCGTTCCATATCTCAATAGTACTTCCATGTTACCAGTATCGGGAGCGGAGCAATTGAAGATCTCAGATGCCCATGGGCTTTTCCCCATCTCGCGAGCCAAATGAGCGTATTCCAAGTTTGTGAGACCAGGTCCTTTGTATAAATGTTCATCTCCGTTTTGAACGTTTGATATTTTGATCAATGCTGCCGAGTCGAAAGGAAGCCATAAGTTCCATAACCCTATGCTTTTGGCTTTCGCTTTCAATTCTTCCATTAAGGGATGCACGGACCATCGTTCATTCGTCAATGCATGCTTTTCAAAGACTTCCTCGGCTGCATAAATATACTCCGTCATGAACGCTTTAAGTTTTACTAATATTTCACAACATTTTTCGCTAGCTTCGTAGCCACCTTTAACTTTAGAAAAGGACGACGACGAAGAAGACGAAGAAGAGAGTCGTTTTGGAATCTGAGCGCCTGCTTGCGCGACAACGAATAAAGCGCGCTTCGCAAAAACCTCAACTAACGAACCAGCTTGTTGCGCATTACTTGAAGATGCGTTTCCAAAAACTGCTCTCGCGCGAACTCCAGCTAGAATTGCCATTCCTCGAAACATCGAAAGCGCTACATAAAATTTCCATTTCGATGTTCCACATATATTTGGTAAAGAAGCGCTTTTCGACCAAATTTCGCAATATTGTCTTTCAGTAGGAATCCCAGGAGGCACTCGATCTGAATCGCCAAAGGAGGGATAGAACTCTAATCCAGGTGGTAAATAATACGGTAGGCAACTATATGCAACATCTGCGTGTGGGCATCCAATCGTCGAAAGTTCCCAATCTAATACAGCGAGCAATTCATCCGACTGACTATCATAAATCAAGTTATCCAATCGATAATCGCCATGTATTATTCTATCGCTAATTTCTTCCCCATCTTTCGGGCAATTATTATCTAACCATTGAACTAATTTCTTAACTATTTCTCTTTCAGGCTTTTCGACTAGATTACTCTCGATACTTTTTTCGTATTGCGTTGCCCAACGTTTCAACGTCCTTTGTGAGTAACTCTTTCTATTCTTCTCCTCAGTCGTCGTCATAGGTCCGAAACTATCTAATCCAATCGCTTTCATGTCATTGAAAGCGTGTAATTCGCCTAATGTTTTCGCCATTTGTTTGTATATCTTCTCTCGTCTTTGCACTGAATCTATCATAGGTAACTTTGGTTTCTCGAATATCTCGCCCTTGACGAAGGACATTATATAGAACTGAGTGCCGATGACATTCGTGTCTTCGCATAAGTAAATCATTCGAGGAACCGGGAATTTACCTGCAGTGAATTGTGATAATTGATTTTGAATCCTGAATTCTCTCTCAACGGCGTGTGCGCTCGCGAGGATTCTCCCATCAGGCTTCTTCCTTAAAACGAACGTCGCCTTTGTCGATGATGATGATGATGAAGTTGTTGAAGTTGATTGTATTTTCAGTTTATAGGTCGGGTTCGATTGACCGTGAGAGAACTGTTCTAAAGAGATTCTACAATTATCATCTGTAGAGATGATGAGATTTGTGTTCTTTTTTAAGTGATTAAATAACCTCCTCAAAGTCTGTGGATCCATCATCATATTTTCATTAATGTGCATATCGTGTTGGCGATGATGAACACTCCTGCCGATGGAAAGTTGGAAACGTGAGCGAGAACTGGAGAAAAGAACCAAGAGCTTGCTGGGAAAATCAAATGTAAAAGAGCTTCTGATTGCTGATGAGCTTATCAGGTTGCAGGTAGTACGGTAGGATCAGCAGAGAAAAATTTGACAGTCAGAGCGCGCTGTCGCTACACGTGCGTATTACATAGGTATAGCGTATAAATATATATATATTAAATAAAAGTAAAACCAATCATCAATCAATCATCTTCTTCAGTTAAAGTAAGGTAACCAATACCTCCTAAACCGAGTAATATTGACAAGGCCAATCCTGAGTTATTGTTAGCCTTTTTTGTCCTCTTTGGCTGCGTTGCAGTTTTTCTCGCGACAACAGTCTTTTTAATTTTGTTTTTATTATTAGTAGTAGTAGTTTTTACAGCAGCGACTCTTTTCAACTGCATTGTCTTGGTCGTTTTTGATTTTGCGGCAACGACTTCGACTTTGCGCGCTGAGGCGGCGGCGCTTGTGCTCTTCGCCTCGACTCCTTTTTTTATATTTGTCGCAGTTGTCTCCGCTGCTCCTACGCGACGATTTGAGCCAAATTTCATTGATGATGATCGCTCGTTTTTCTTATTGTTTGAAAGCTTCTTCTTCTTCTTGTTCGTCGTCATCGTCGTTCTCTTCTTCTGCTTCTCAGCGAGAACTTTCTTCTTCTCTTTAAATGTCTTTCGTTCTTTCTCGGCGGATTTCAAAGCACTTTGTCCACCAATCTTGCTCGATGCTTTTAGTCGCTGTTCTCTAAAGACTTGTTCTTTTTCAGAAGCAACGCGATCTCGTTCATCTCTTTTCGCTTTTTCTTTCAAAGCGACTTCTTCTCGTTGGTCTTGTTCTTTGCGCATTTTTTCTTTCTTCTCTTCTACTTCTTTCGCTTGCTTCAATGCTTGTTCTTTCTTCTTCTCTACCTTTTTTTCCAGAGCTTGTGCGGCCGCTGATGGAGCACTCTTCAAATCTGATTGAGCCATGATAATCTGTGTCGGTATCGTTTTCTTGTTATCACCTTCTTTCTTCGTCAATCCTATTGAATATAAATCTTCAACTGGAACGACTGCATTTTTATCAACAGATTGCAAAAGATCTTCATAATATCCAGCTATCGCTGCATCATTACATGATATCATTGTGACCGCTACTACTGCTGCTGCTTTAAAACCATGATGATGATGATGATGTTGTTGTTGATGATGAACTTTTGTTGTTGTTTTTATTGTTTCTGTTTGTTGAGCGTGCGGCTGTGATGAATAACAACATAGCGTTACTACTGATTTATTATTATTATTTATATTATTATTAATATTATTAATAATATTATTATTGTTACTATGATGATGATGATGATGATGATGATGATGATATGAATGATATAATTGATTACGTAACATCATTTTCACAAACTTCACGATGTATAAGTAGTGCAGTAGATAATACTATGATGGAGAACAGCCTGCTGCTGCTGTGCTGCTGTGCTGATAAAAAATCCAGCAGTTTCGCAACATCATCATTATTTACGTGCCGCGTGCGTTGTTTTCAGAAATGAATAATAATAATCAAAACAATAATAATCAAAACAATAATAATCAAAACAATAATAGTAATAATCAAAATGATGAACCTACTACTACCGTTGGCATTCTGAAGATGAGAATAAGAGCCAGGACGGCAATGAAATCATTCGCGGACAACAACGACGTCTGTTTAGCGTTGTTCTTTGCGAACGTAGGTTTAGTATTATTTTGTATAGCCGGTGTATATTATCTCACTGAAGAGTGGGATAGATTCGCAGTGTTGTGCGTTATTGGCTATTTATTCATCTTATTCGGGTTAATAATCCCAGAAGCGTGCGATACTGAAAACGTGAACAATCACGAGCCAACTGGAGATAAAGAAGTTGACGATGTAGTGCGAGAAGGGCAGAAAGCGAGACAATGGATGCAATTCTGGGGAAGCGTGTTCATGATTGTTGGGATTTTCCTAGGCATCGTCGGTTCGATAATGTATTCGCCAACAGCCGTTGAGGCGATGACGTTCAAAATGGTTCCGTTAATAGACGAAGCGAATTTGATATGGGCTATTTCGTTCTTGATCTTCCCGTTTGGATTCGGATTATTGACTTACGATAAACTGATGACTTTGCGTTCGTTGGCCGAAGTTGAAAATCGAGAGAAGCCGACGATGTTTCATCCACAAATGAGAGTTCATTTATGGACTGAGGTCGCATTAGTTTTGTTCGCAATCGCTGGGGTGATTTTCGTAATGTTTGAGGGAATATTAGCCGAAGCGATTGTCTTTGCACTTTTTAGTTTAGGATCGTTCATTAAAGTTAGCTTATTCTTTCACGAATTGTTCACTTAGTCACTGGAGGATGGTAATAGTAGTTGTAGTACTTAGTTTAGTAATATAGTACGTATAATTTGTTGTGTATTTATAATTTCTAGTTGTCTATGAAAAAATCGACGCTTCTATTCGTCCGTTTTGTTAATACTTCTACGCTGTCTTCGGTTATCAGAACAGTATGCTCGTATTGAGCGCTACAATGTCCATCAGCAGTCACGGCGGTCCATCCATCTTTCCAATGTTTCGTGTTTCGAGTGCCGACGCAAAACATAGGTTCAATTGTAAATGTTTGACCTTTTTTCATGATGCCGATGGCTTTATTCGGAGCATAATGAGGAATGTTTGGAGCGCAATGGAACAGTTTACCTATACCGTGACCGCAAAAGTTCTTCACGCTCGTCCATTTATTATTCTCAACAGCATCATTCTGAATCAACTCGCCGATTTCACGAAAACGCTTTCCCGGTCTGCAGAACGAGATCGTTTTCTCAAGCGAAGATAATGTATCATTAAGCAATTGTTTATTTTCTTCTAATTTTTCTCTATTTTTTACGTTTTGAGAGCAACCAACGATAAATGTTTCAGAGAGGTCACCATGGTAACCGTTCAAGCATACGGTGACGTCTAAATTAATCAAGTCTCCAGGTTCTAATTTTCTTCTATCCGGAATGCCATGACAAACGACTTCGTTCACGCTAGTACAGATCGATTTCGGAAAGCCCATATAATTCAAAGGTGAGGGGTACGCCCCGTTTTGAATGCAAACCGTGTGACATATTCGATCTAACTCGTCTGTTGTAATTCCGACTCTCAAATGCGAGGCAACCGTATCAAGAACGTGCCTTGCTAAAGAGCACACTCGCTTCATTTTTTTAATCTGTTCGGTCGTCTTTATTTCCACAGTCGTTTGAAACCTCGAAGATTGTTCTTCCTCGGGCCAGGACGTTTGCGAATAATCGGGAGGTTGAAGTCCAACTGGAATTTTCAAGGTTGCTGTTACGTGGAATTGTCGCATTTCCCCTGTCCACGCGAAATCTGGGAGCGTCTTACTTTTCTTCATTCTACCTTGTTTTTCTTGCACGTGATAGCCTTCTTGTGCCGATTTTGTTTCTTGCCACCAATTTAACGTTTTTTTATCGAAATCTCGCCACTTCATTTCTTCATCGATGGCTTTCTCAAGTGCCTCGCGTTGTACGCGCATTCTCTCATCAACTTCGTATTTCCATTCTTTTGATGAAATGCGCAAATGATCCGGCGGTTTCACTAAGCATTCTATTGCAACAGCATTTTCTTCTTCTTCTCGTTCTCCTCCTTCTTCATCCAACTCGTGGGAATCATCTTCATCTGTCGTAGCGCTCGCCCAAGAGAGTTCTGATTCATCTGATTCTGATTCTGATTCGTCATCTTCATCGCTCATAAAATCGTCTCTTGCAACGTTATACGCTATTCGTCCAGTGACGTGAACTACAAAGCTAATAAGATCTTCATCATCTTGTTCGCAGCTTACGCTAAATCTGGTCGATTCCGAGAATTCGACGTCTAATGCGATGCTCTCCGTTTTACCGACAATGAATGTTGCTAAAACTCGCGACGGTTCATGTTTCATCCGAGATTTCAATCGAACGACGCGTCCATTTGTTGATGTGTATGTTGATGTCGTCGTCGTCGATTTCGTAGCTTTGATAACTAACGTCGCTCTTTGAATCGTCACGAATGGCGTGAATGAGCTCGGTCTAAAATACTCACCCACGTTATCATCGGCAATAAGTTCAATACCGAAGAATGCACTCATATTATTTATAATTGTTTACGAAATCTTTGGTTTCAATTCAGGAACGACATCTCCAATAGATTGTTTCACGTTATTATTAATATTATTATTTGACTTTGGTTCCTGTCGTTGATACCAACGCGCCCATCTCTGAAAGTTATACAATTGTACGCATTCATTCGTAGCATGACATGCGAATAATATGTAATTCCTCGGATCTACTCTCCAAGCGAATCTCATGAATAGCACGGAGTATACGCACAAAGTTCCAGTCATCGTCCCTGAGATTAAATGTTCCTCCTTCTGTGTATCCACTAAACCGGCGGCGACGAATCCCCAATTCGCTATTGGTCCCCAGAAATGTGTCGTCTTCGGTCCCGTTTTGGAGTTTATCCATCTCTTAAATGCCCCTGATGACGATGATGCTGTTGCCATCTTCAGTAAGTTTATTAATTAATGGTTATATTTTAATGGTTATATATATATGTGTTGTTCGAAGAAGTTTGTTCTTCTTTTTCGATATAATAATAATAATGGAGCGATCGCGTTATTTATTATTATTTTCGCCTCAGCAGCAGCAGAGGCCATCCAAGCAGCAGCAGCAGTTGAAAGAATAGAAGAAGGGTTTAGCAGGAAAACTCCAGCGGGAGCATCAGTCATAGACTCTTCAAAAGTCTTCATGACGCCAGCGAGCGAGAAAACTTGTTTTTGATTTCTGATGCGCCATATTATTGTTATTATTGTTTAGTATTATTAGTATTATCATGAATAATATCAATAGTGACAGTAATATCAATAACAATGATGATCAGAATGAAGAAGAAGAAGAGGAAGGAGAAGGAGGAGGAGGAGAACGTGAACGTAATTATCATAAACTGTATAACACGAGACAATCAATAAACACGATAGCATGGTCAGACGAGAAC
>Ga0115001_10000339_pt1 | contig 34028 bp, 29 predicted proteins | sample ArcticOcean_MG_C_12_FD_89869 | JGI IMG/M metagenome (GOLD analysis project Ga0115001, IMG submission 89869) | Marine microbial communities from western Arctic Ocean - ArcticOcean_MG_CB8_130 | ecosystem: Environmental > Aquatic > Marine > Oceanic | place: Arctic Ocean: Canada Basin | collected... | reverse complement strand
TCAATTTGCATCAAAGCTCCTAACAGTTATGGTCAGACAATGAATTCGCTCATTCAAGGTAATCCCCTTCCTCTCATTATTGGTGTTGTTGGAATCCTCCTCCTCCTCTCCGTCGTCATTGTCATGTTCAATTTCTTTGGGCTCTGGATCCAAGCAAAAGCAGCAAGTGCCCCAGTGAGTGTCGTTAATCTCATCTTGATGCGCTTCCGGAAGGTAAATCCCTCCATCATCGTAAACAGCAAGATCACGGCTGCCAAAGCAGGCCTCATATACAGCACCGATGAGTTGGAAGCTCACTTTCTCGCGGGAGGTGACATCATCAACGTTGTTTTAGCTCTCGTTGCTGCCGAAAAAGCGGGAATCACCCTTCCCTTTAATCGCGCTTGCGCCATCGACCTCGCAACCAAGGATACTGGAAAAACGGTTTTGGAAGCCGTGCGAACCTCGATCAATCCAAAGGTGATCGATTGCCCTAACCCCTCCGGTGGTATCACCAAGATCACAGCCGTGGCAAAGGATGGTATTGGCGTCAATGTCCGGGCTCGTGTCACTGTTCGCACCAACCTCGACCGCTTCGTAGGCGGCGCCACCGAGGAAACGATCATTGCCCGGGTCGGAGAGGGTATTGTTACCTCTGTCGGATCCGCAGCTTCATACAAGAGCGTTCTTGAAAACCCTGATTCTATCTCCAGTCTCGTTCTCGAAAAAGGAGTCGATGCCGCCACCGCCTTTGAAATTCTCTCCATCGATATTGCCGATGTCGATATCGCCGACAACGTCGGAGCGCGTCTCCAAACGGAACAGGCCGAGGCCGACAAACAAGTCGCTCAGGCAAAAGCGGAGATGCGTCGCGCAGCAGCAGTCGCCACCGAACAGGAAATGTCAGCCCGGACGCAGGAAATGCGGGCCAAGCTTGTTGAGGCAGAAGCCACCGTGCCACTCGCCATTGCAGAAGCCTTTCGCAATGGAAATCTTGGTGTAATGGATTATGCCAAATATGAAAATGTTGTCGCCGATACTAAGATGCGCGATTCCATCGGTGAAGAGGATTCCGAATCCCACTAATCAGAGTTCTTCATGTTTTTAGCCGAATTTCCAGACGGGCAGGTCATTGCGGTGATCTTGATGGTCCTCTTTGCGGGGATCAAATCCTTGATGGAAAAAATCAAGAGCCAACAAGGAGAAAGTAGTGACTCGGAAGAGACTGACTACGATCCCATGGCGGAGTTCTACGAAGAAACTTCGCGCCAGCTCCATGAGCAACGAGAGACAGTCTTATCACGACAACAAGGTTTTGTGGAGGCTAGTCCACCGCCTCTTCCTCCTGTCTACGTGGCCCCGGCCCCGGTTAAGAGGCCTCAGATTAAAAAACCAACTCTATCTGCTCTCGAACAAGAAGCGTTGAAAAATCTTCAAAAACAGAAGGTTAAAGAACCTCTCAGGAAGAGACCAAGATTAGGGACGGCCAGAGCACGTGCGCTCCGTGTCCTTTCCAGTCCTTCCGCGGCGAGAGATGCTGTCGTTCTCTCCGAGATTCTAGGCCCACCAAAGGGACAGCAAAGCTAGCGCACCTGTCGCGCATCTTACCTTCTTCCCAATCAATAGGGTGATGGAGATGCCCAAAAAATAGGCAACTGCTTACTTAATTTGGGCTATCGCCAATTTTCACCTCACTAAATTTAATTACGTGATGGTGTGTAACGACAGAAACTTTTCCACGTTAATCAAAGTGGGGCGCTTACTTACTAAAGAGTTTAACTTCTCCTTAAAATCGCGCCTCTTTTCAGACCATGACACCCAGTAAGCTTACAGCATGCATTTCTCTTAGCTTTTACGCTAGGATTCTGTCGGACTGAAGAAGGAGCTGGGATTGAGTTTTTTGGGAAAACTGCTGCGATGATATTTCTGCTCCCCTGAATCGCGACATTAATCGATAGGCCTTGCAAATCAGCAATCCTGAGACAGGGCTCAACATGAATTTCTTCCGAATCGAAATGTCGCTGTCCTCTCCTTGACACCTCCCTATTCTCTGGCACCCTCTACCATAAATAAGACAGGGGTGTTTCACCATTCACGGTGATCCTGAGATCATACCCTCACCACTCGGCCAATTACTTCCGCGCCGAGGAGTCAGACCAACATCTTTCTCACGCCTGTCGCGCTTTAGCTATTTAGCCGGCAGGCTTTTTCTTTGTTTCTAATTCAAAATTCCGACCATGATTTCTCCAGACGAAAACGGCATCACCCCTAAAAACTCCAAACAGCGCTCCGATTACACCGGGAATTTCATCGAGGATATCGATAATTCCGAGGAACTTGCGGCCATGGAAAAAGACCCCACCATTTTTCCAAACTCAACCCGGGTTTACGTTGAGGGACACATTCACAAAAACATCAAAGTCCCGATGCGTGAGATCCGACTCTCCGCTACGGAGCATCCCAATGGGAAAATCGAAGAGAACCCCCCCATCCGTGTCTACGACTGCGCTGGTCCTTGGGGTGATCCTGAATTCAAAGGTAATGTCAGGGAAGGACTCCCTGCCCTGCGCCGTGATTGGATTCTCGCGCGCAACGATATCGAGGAATACGACGGCCGGGAAATCAAAGCCAGCGACAACGGCTACCTCTCCGAGGCCCACGCCGAGAAATACAACGAGAATAAAGCGGCCAAAAACAAGCTTAAGGAATACCCCGGCCTCAGAAGAAGACCTCTCAAGGCCACCGGAAATCCCGTCACCCAAAAATGGTATGCCGACCAAGGCCTCATCACTCCCGAGATGGAATACATCGCAATCCGAGAAAACAATGGCCGCCTAGAAGAGTTCAAGACGATCCACGACCGCTACCCCACTCCCGACGAGCTTCCCGATGACGCCTCCGACAGGATCAAGGAGTTCGTGCGCCAGCAAAACTCGACACCTGAGGGCTACGAAATGCCCCGCCCGAGTGATATTAACCCTTACAAGCAGGTCTCACGAAATGTCATGAACCACCAGCATCCCGGTCAGACTTACGGAGCCGAAATCCCGAGACTCATCACTGCTGAGTTCGTTCGTTCCGAGGTTGCCCGCGGTCGCGCGATCATCCCAGCCAACATTAATCACCCGGAAAATGAGCCCATGATTATCGGGCGAAACTTCCTCGTGAAGATCAATGCCAATATTGGGAACTCCGCGGTCGCTTCAACCATCGATGAGGAAGTTGAGAAAATGCAGTGGTCCACTAAATGGGGCGCTGATACCGTAATGGACCTATCCACCGGGAAAAATATCCACGCCACTCGCGAATGGATTATCCGCAACTCTCCGGTCCCCATCGGCACTGTCCCAATTTACCAAGCCTTGGAAAAAGTGAACGGGAAAATTGAAAGTCTCACCTGGGAACTCTTCCGCGACACTCTCATCGAGCAAGCCGAACAAGGAGTCGATTACTTCACCATCCACGCAGCCGTCCTCAAAGCCTTCGTTCCACACACCGCTCGTCGCATGACCGGAATCGTTTCACGAGGCGGCTCCATCATGGCAAAATGGGCTCTCGCTCACAACGCGGAGAATTTCCTCTACACTCACTGGGATGACATTTGCGACATCTGCGCCGCCTATGACGTTTCCTTCTCCATCGGCGACGGCCTTCGACCTGGCTCCATCGCGGACGCCAACGATTATGCCCAACTTGCTGAACTTGAAGTTCAAGGTGAACTCACCACACGCGCTTGGGCCAAAGGCTGTCAGGTCATGAACGAAGGTCCCGGCCACGTTCCGATGCAGCTCATCGAAGAAAATATGCAGAAGCAAATTGATTGGTGCCATGAGGCCCCCTTCTATACCCTCGGACCACTCACTACCGATATCGCTCCGGGCTACGACCACATCACTTCCGCGATTGGTGCGGCCAACATCGGTTGGTATGGCTGCGCAATGCTCTGCTACGTGACGCCTAAAGAGCACCTCGGTTTGCCCAACCGCGATGACGTGCGCGAAGGGGTAATCACCTACAAGATCGCCGCCCACGCCGCCGATCTCGCCAAGGGTCACCCAGCCGCTCAGGAACGTGACAATGCAATCTCGAAAGCCCGCTTCGAATTCCGCTGGCGCGATCAATTCGCCCTCGGTCTCGATCCAGCTCGCGCGATCGGTTTCCACGATGAGACCCTCCCTGCCGAAGGCGCAAAGACCGCGCACTTCTGCTCGATGTGCGGACCGACCTTCTGCTCTATGAAAATCACCGCTGATGTGCGCAAGTACGCCGAAGAAAACGGCTACACTGGAGACGACATAAAGGAAAAATTGGCCGAAGTTTAATCGCCCAACACACAGATCTTGAAACCAAAAAGAGAGTCTCCACGAGGCTCTCTTTTTTTGATTTCTACCAAGTGCAGCTTTACTCCCACTCGATGCTTGCGGGAGGCTTGGTAGAAATATCGTAGAGGACACGATTGATCCCAGAGACCTGATTAAGAATATCCTGACTTGCCTCTCGAAGTAGCTGCGCTGGCAGATCAACCCACTCGGCAGTCATAGCATCCTCACTAATAACAGCGCGTAGATTGGTGGCCCACTCATAGCTTCGCTCGTCCCCTTTGACTCCGACAGTCTTCACCGGAATAAGGCCGGCATAAGCCTGCCAAACCTTGGAATACCAACCGTGTTCCTTGAGCTTCCCGATGAAAATGGCGTCGCAATCTCTGATAATTTCAAGCCTATGTTCATCAACGGCACCAGGACAACGAACGGCAAGGCCGGGTCCCGGAAAAGGATGACGTCCTAAAATATCTGCTTCAATTCCCAAGACAGTTCCGAGTTCACGGACTTCGTCTTTGAAGAGCTCAGCGAGAGGTTCGAGGACCTTTCCTTGCGCTTGAAGTTCAAGGATCTTGGGGACGCGATTGTGGTGGGTCTTGATGACCGAGGCCTTCGACTTGGCATTTGAAGCACTCTCGATGACGTCTGGATAAAGAGTCCCCTGCGCAAGTATTTCCGCATCGCCAACCGCATCCCAGAAGACTTCGATAAACATGTTCCCGATGATCTTGCGCTTCTCCTCGGGATCTTCCTTTCCGGCCAAAGCAGAAAGAAACTTCTCGGACGCGTCCACCGTTTCAATCGCGACATTCATGCGCCGGAAATTCCCCTGAACTTCGGCTGCTTCATTTTTACGAAGAAGACCATTATCGACGAAGATTGCCCGCACGTTCACTCCGGCCTCTTTTAGAAGCACGACTAATACCGTGCTATCGACTCCCCCACTCACTCCACAAACAACTTGCTTCGTCCCGACCCGCTCGCGAATACCCTCGATCAACTCTTGCTTAAAGTCATCGATATGGAATGGCTGCAAGTCCCTAGCGTGAGAGAGAAAGTTCTGAAGAATTTGATTTCCTTCGTGGCTATGGGTGACCTCGGGATGAAATTGAATCCCAAAGAAATTCTCAGGCCACTTTAAACTTACGGGGGTTCCGTGTTGATTCACCGCGATGACCTCGGCTTCAGGATGAAGGTTCTCCACAGTATCCGAATGGCTCATCCAGACCTGGGATTCACCAGAAATCCCGGTATAGAGATTTTCGTGAGAAGTCGGCTTCAGCATCGCTGGACCGTACTCCCGCTTATCACTGGCTTTCACACTTCCGCCAAACTTGATGTTAAGGAGCTGCATTCCATAGCAAACTCCAAGAACGGGAACGTCAAACGACTTTAACTTTTCAAAATCGACATCTGGAGCGTCCTCTTCGCTCGTGCTCTTTGGCCCGCCGGAAAGGATGACCGCACCGGGCTGGCCGATTTCCGTGATATCATCTGGAGAGTAGAGTTTCGCATAAAAGCCCAGCTCGCGCACCCGGCGAACGATAAGTTGGGTGTATTGGGAGCCGAAATCGAGAACGGCAACGTGGTTCGTCTCTTGCATAATCTTGTTAAAAAATTAGCTCGCTGGCTGGTAGTTGGTAGGCTCCTCGGTGATCGTGACATCATGAGCGTGACTCTCACGTAAACCTCCGGCCGTGATCCGCACGAATTCAGCTTTTTCCCGAAGCGCTTGTAGATCCTTCGCCCCGACATAGCCCATGCCTGACCGAAGTCCACCCATGAGTTGGAACACCACGTCAGCAAGAGGACCCTTGTAGGGAACACGACCTTCAACCCCTTCAGCGACTAACTTGCCACTGGAGTTTTGGCCGTAGCGATCGCCCGCGCCCTTGCGCATCGCTCCGATCGATCCCATGCCGCGGTAAGTCTTGAAACGGCGACCTTGGGAGTGAACCGTTTGTCCGGGAGACTCGCGCGTTCCCGCTAAAAGGGAGCCCATCATGACGAGATCTGCTCCAGCGGCGAGTGCTTTGGTAATATCGCCCGAGTAGCGAATTCCACCATCGGCGATCACTCTGACACCGCGCTCATGAGCGGCATCCGCAACAGTCTTCACGGCGGTGAATTGCGGCATTCCGACACCGGAGATCACTCGAGTGGTGCAAATCGAACCGGGACCAACACCAACCTTTAAACAATTTGCGCCCGCATCGATCAGGGCGATCGCGCCCTGAGCCGTCACGACATTTCCAGCAACCACAGGCACCCCACTCAACTCGCGAAGTTTTGCGACCACCTCCATCACTCGAGTAGTGTGGCCGGTCGCAGCATCGATAAAGAGTGCATCGGCTCCAGATTCGATGAGTGCCTGAGCTCGGTCATAAAACTCGGGTCCCGGACCCACCGCAGCTCCGCAGCGGAGTTGGCCATTGGGGTCCTTAGCCGCATTGGTAAAAGTGATTCGCTTCTCGATATCCGCACCCGTGATCAGTCCAGCGAGAGTGCCATCGGAATTGATGAGCGGAAGTTTCTCGATACGGTTCGCGTAAAGAATTTCACGAGCCTGCTGTTGATCCATTTCCGGAGCAGCGGTAATCAACTTTTCAAAAGGAGTCATGACATCTTCCACCAGCGCGTCTCCACTTGGAACGTGCCGGAGATCTCTTCCGGTGACCATCCCTTGTAGCTTCCCGGCCTCATCCACTACTGGAAACCCCGAAAACCCCTCCACCTCCATGATTTCACGGACCTGCTCTACGGTGTGCTTGCGAGATACCGTCAAAGGATGCTGAATCACTGCATTTTCGGAACGCTTCACCTTGGCGACCATCGCGGCCTGCTCTGCGATGGAGCAAGCACGGTGAATCACGGCAATCCCACCCTCTCGGGCCAGTGCCATTCCTAGCTCACTTTCTGAGACCGTATCCATCGCCGCCGAAACGACCGGAATATTGAGAGGGATATTATCCGTAAGATGACTCCGCACATCAGAATCGGATGGGAGCAAGGAGCTCAATCCAGGCGTCAAAAGGACGTCGTCGAAAGATAGGGCCAAAGAAAGTTCCGCCATGCACGAGTCAAGGGAAATGGGCTGCCGAAATCAAGCGTGATTCCAACTTAAGGGAAAATACTCAAAAATCTTCACCATCCAACCCTCTCTGAAGTTTTTAATCGGAGAAATAGACAGCGATCAACAGAATCGCCGCGCACTCGCTCAGAATCCAAAAGCACCTGCGCCTTTCAGTCGTTGCTCAGAAAAACCAAATGACACCCTCTAATCCAAGAAAACAATCTTCCCTGGCTCGCCCTTTTCAGCAGCTTCTGCAGCGGCCTGAGCGACGTGTTGCTCGGGTGAGCAGGAGGAATCGATCGAGGCATCCGGCTCATCCGCGCTTGCTTTGACGAGACCTTTCTCGATAAGGAAGGCTTCCACTTCCTCGCCACTCACGTCAGGAAGCATTTCGCCATTCACCTCCACACAAGGGCTCAGAGGCTGTCCGGTTTTCTGTTCCATTTCCCAACGGAATGCTGGATTCTTGATGATATCCTTTTCGGCGAAATTGAGATCATACTTCCGCATAATGGCGCGAACACCTTCGCTCCAACCACAAAATGTCTTCAAATAGGCCGTAATCTGAGGGGCTTCGTTGCTCATGAGTAGGACAATAACTCCGCAGAAGCATTTCTCAAGTTTTCTTAAGGCTCTCGTTACGTTAGCATATCCGCAATGGGACTTCGCGTTATTCTGAACTTCGCCTTGAGTGCTGACGGCAAAATCTCGACCAAGGGGAACTCGCCGGCTCATTTCACCTCAAAGGAGGACTTAATCCAACTTCATGAGATTCGTAAAAAAGCGGATGCCCTTCTCGTTGGTCGAGGGACTCTCGAGGCGGATCGAATGACTCTTACCACAAAAGGAAATGAGGGCCTCCGGCGTTGCGTCATCTCCCACTCGGGGAACTTCGACTACCAACATCCCCTTTTCCGTTCCAAGGGAGGCCCCATCCATCTCATCTCAGATGCTTTACTAGAGAACGCTCCCGATGGCGTAACCACACATTGCCGCCCTTTGCATGAATGGCTAGTCGAACTCGACAGTGATTCAAAAGTCGAAACATTGCTATGCGAGGGAGGCGCTACACTGGCGTATTCTCTTCTAAAACTAAATAGAGTTGATGAAATTCATCTCACTTTGGCGAGTCACAGCCTCTTTGGAGGGAAAAATGCTCCCTCCCTCACCGGAAGAACTTCGCAATTTCTGCCCAAAACCCGTAACTTTGACCTTATTTCGATGAAGGATGTTGGATCGGGCGAGTTTTTTTTATGCTACCAAAGAATAAGTTAAACTCCCCCAAATAACTTAATTTTATTAAGAGAAATTAGCACGATGAAAGAGTAAACGGTCGTGCCCTTCCTATGTCCCTCCTGTGAAAAGGTAATTTGCCTTTCGCGACAGCAGGCTTCATGACCCTGCCCGCATTGCAGCACGGAGATTCAAGCACTTTCCGACATAGCGGTTATTAACAACTCTCCGGTTCACGGGGACCCGAGCGAAAAACGCTACGATCGGCGATACTTTTGGCCCGCAGGAAACAGCCCAGAAGACAATTAGCGATCGCAAACACCACGAGCCCGGTGATTAGAGAAAATAGCCTCTTTGAAAAAAATCCCTTTCCTTCCGGCGATCTCAATGCCTAAGTCCGCCGCCGTGTCTAAGACTCTGATAATCGCCGAGAAGCCCTCTGTTGCTACCGATCTGTCCAAAGCTCTCGCCAAATCTCTTGGTAAGTTCGAGAAAAAGGGCAAATCAAGGGACGCACAGTATTTCGAAAATGACAAAGCGATGATCACCTCTGCGGTGGGTCACCTCGTTGAGCTAAAAATGCCCACGGGACCAAACGGAAAAAACCTCCCCTGGAAGTTCGACGTTCTTCCGGCAATCCCCAAGAAATTTGAGCTCCAGCCAATCGAACAGACGGAGGGTCGGCTTCGACATATTCTTAAACTCGCCAAATCAAAGGCCGTAACGAAGATCGTCAATGCTTGCGATGCCGGTCGCGAGGGCGAACTCATCTTTCAGTATATCATGGACATTGGGGAGATCGATAAGCCCGTCGAGCGCCTCTGGATGCAATCCATGACGACCAACGCCATCCAAGAAGCATGGGGACACCTCCGGGACGGGAAGGAAATGGCGCCTCTTTCCGATGCCGCCAAGTGTCGTTCGGAATCAGACTGGCTCGTTGGCCTCAACTCCACCCGCGCACTCACCTGCTTCCGCTCACGTCACGGTGGTTTCAACATAACGGCTGCCGGTCGTGTTCAGACTCCCACCCTCGCGATTCTCGCTCGTCGTGAACGAGAAATCCAAGCGTTCAAATCAAGCCCCTATGCCGAGGTTCACGGGACCTTCGGCGTCACTGCAGGAGAATACGAAGGCAAATGGGTCGATCTCGAATTCAAGAAAAACGAAACCAATCCCCACGGACGCGCCGAGCGCATCTGGGACAAGGACTTGGCCAGAAAGATCACTGACCGCTGTCAAAGTAAAACGGGGACCGTCACAGAGAACAAGAAGCCGACCAAACAGATCGCCCCTCAACTCTACGATCTCACCACCCTCCAAAGAGAAGCCCCCTTCACCGCGAAAAACACCCTCGGTTTGACCCAAGCTCTCTATGAGAGGCACAAAATGGTCACCTATCCCCGGACCGACTCTCGCTATCTTCCCGAAGATTATCTTCCGAACGTGAAGGCGGTTGTCGCGGATCTCGCAAAATCGAATTCCGATCTCGCCGAGTGGGCTCAGGACGCGATCAAAAACGACCGGCTACAGTTTCAAAAGCGCATTTTCAACAATGCAAAGGTCTCCGATCACTTCGCAATTATCCCTACCGGTCGCGTCGTGAAAATCAACGACGCGGAGTCCAAACTTTACGACATGATCGTGAAGCGCTTCCTCGCCGTCTTTTTCCCCCACGCGGAATTCGAGATCACCAAGCGCCTCACCACAATTGATCACGGCCAAGAAAAGGACACCTTCCGAACCGACGGGAAAATCCTCGTCACTCCAGGCTGGTTGGGAGTCTACGGTCGTAAAGTCGGTGTCGCTTCTGGAAAGGACGAACTCGTACCGGTCATCGAAGGTGAAAAGGCGGAAGCGGTCGAAATCACAATGGAGGAAAAGGAAACAAATCCTCCGGCCCGCTTCACCGAATCGACGCTTCTTGCCGCTATGGAAGGAGCCGGAAAACTCGTCGATGACGAAGAACTCCGCGAAGCGATGTCGGAGCGAGGTCTCGGAACTCCCGCAACACGGGCGGCTACCATTGAAGGCCTCATTCGTCAAAAATACATCACCCGGGACGGACGCGAATTGATCGCCACTGGCAACGGAGTGCGCCTCATCGATCTTCTTGAAGATATGGACATCAAGGCCCTCACCTCGCCTTCCATGACTGGTGATTGGGAAGCAAAGCTTCGCAGCATGGAGCAAGGAAAACTCGACCGATCCACCTTCATGTCGGAGATCGCGACCTTTACCGAGAACGCAGTCTCCAAAGCACGGGCGCACTACGATGCCGCCATTTCCAAGCCCTTTCCTGATCTCAAGTGTATTTGTCCGAATTGCGGTGCCCCAGATCTTAAGCAGACCGACGCCACCTACGAGTGCCGTGAAGCGGAGTGCACCTTCCGTGTTTCAAAATACATTGCCGGCCGCCACATCACTGAAGAGGAGGCCAAGACTCTCTTCACCACCAAGTTCCTGGAGCAACGGGAGGGATTTATCTCGCGCTTCAATCGCCCCTTCGAAGCTGCCCTGGAATTAGCGCAAGTCGTTTCCAAGACCGGCAAAAAGGGCAAATGGAAGACCAATTTCGTCTTCGATTCTGATTTGGAATCAGCCGAGGATCTCACTGAGGATCAACTTCTCAAAGAAGTGACTCTCACGACTGGCAAGCAGGTCAAACTCTACGAAACCGAAAAGGCCTTTATGGTTCCGGCTCTCGTCACGAAAGACAATCCCGATGGATTCAGGCTTGGGAAAACAATCCTACAAAAAGAACTCGCCGCGAGCGATGTCGAAGAACTCTTCACCAAGGGCAAGACTCCTCTCCTCCACGGATTTGTCAGCAAGCGGACGAGGCGCGCTTTCTCGGCTCATTTAACACTCGATCCCGAGACCACTAAAATTGGTTTTGAATTCGCCGCGAAAAAGGCGGCCAAGAAGGGCGCTAAAAAAGCCGCTAAAAAGAGGCCCGCCAAAGATTAAACCAAGGGCTGCTTCATGCTTAGCTTTCGACTGATACAGACCGTGCTTAGCGCTAAACCTTGAAATCACCCTTATTTCAAAAAGGTCTGTCGTTTCTCCGACAGGCCTTTTCTTTTGCCTTTTTCCCAACTTCAACTCACTTTCCAAATATGCTTAATTTTACTCTTTTCGGCCTTCCTATTCGGGTAGAGCCCTTTCATTGGCTCATCTTGGGCTTTCTCGGAATGCAGAGCTACGGACTCTCAAATCGCGGGGAAATTATGCTTGTCTTGGTATTCATGGCGGCAGGATTCACTTCGATTCTTGTTCATGAGCTAGGACATGCTCTCACCGGAAGAAAATTTGGAGCACAGGGCACCCAGGTTGTTCTCCATGGCATGGGCGGAGTAGCGATCTTCCCTCACGCCCGATTTACCCGTCCTCAAAATTTTCTAGTTACTGCAGCGGGTCCTGGAATTCAAATCCTGTTAGGTCTGGTTGCCATACTACTAGTTGTGAAAACCCCCACCGGATCCTATGCCCAGCAATTCTTTGAAGACCTGATGCTTGTGAGCTTTTTCTGGGCTATTTTGAACTGCATTCCGGTCTGGCCACTCGATGGAGGACAAATGATGGGGGCTATCCTTGGGCCAAAACGCAAATTACTAACACACAAAATAAGCATTGGAGTTGCGATCGTTTTTGGTTTGCTCGGGCTTTATCTTACGAATATGATTATTTTTCCAATTTTTCTCGGATTTATGGCATATCAGAGCTGGCAAATCATCCAGCAAAGCACCTTCCGCTAGCCCGCAAACATCAGGCGCATCCCAGCTAGAATCGCGAATCCCACCACCATCCACTCAAATACCTTCTGCGAAATCAGGCCCAGCAGGTGTTTCCCGAAGAAAACTCCCACGAGGATGATTGGGATAAACTTGAGATTGAGAAGAAGCGTTTCTGGGGTGGTAAAGTTCAATCCCCCCATAAACGGGAGCTTGATAAGGTTGATCAGCAGGAAAAATCGGGCGCCAATTCCGATCATTTCCATTTTAGGAGCTCTTTTGGACAGGAAATAGAGCTGAAATACTGGGCCCGCCGCATTTGCCACCATCGTGGCCAGTCCAGCAAAAACACCCGCCGTATATCCAAAGCCTTTTGAATGGGCCAATCGATCAAAAGGTTCCTCACAAAACTTCCTGATCATCTGAATCACCACCATGAGAAGGATGACCGATCCAATGGCAGGCTTTGACCAAGCCTCAGGCAGCCAATCGAGCAAAAAGAAGCCAGCCACCAGCCCCACCAACGCTGGCGGCAATAGGCGCCAAACAGGCCTCCATGATGCATGTTTCCTGAACATCGGATAAACACTCAAGTCAGCAACGATGAGCATCGGCAAAAGAATTCCCACCGAGGCCTTCCCAAACAACTCGGCCATAATGAACACCGCGATCAAACCCAAACCAGAGAATCCAGCCTTCCCAAGACCAACGCACAAGGCCGCAACGGACATGAGGATCAAATCAGTGGACTCAAGAGACACTTGGCATTCTCTTCCCAATCCTCGTTAATAACAAGCTACCAGCACCTCAAAGCAGGTAATTTCGTGCATTTCTTGTAAATCGTGGTTCTTTAGCGGCGTGAGCGATCTCGATCCCTATGCCCTGCGGCCTGATTTTCCGATTCTTTCCCGCGAGATTCACGGAAAACCATTGGTCTACCTCGATAATGCCGCGACTTCGCAAAAGCCTTTTGCTGTTCTGAACGCCTCTCGTGACTACTACGAGTCCTACAATTCGAATATCCATCGAGGGGTTCATCATCTTGCACAATGCGCGACAGCAGGTCACGAGAAGGCCAGAGAGACAATCGCCAACCATCTCAATGCGACCCGCCCTGAGGAAATCATTTTCACTTCTGGAACTACTGACGCCATCAACATTGTTGCCTCCTCTCTTGGAAGATCGAATCGACTAAAGGCGGGGGACGAGATCATCATCTCCGGCCTGGAGCATCATTCAAACACCGTGCCATGGCAAATGCTCTGTGAACGACTGGGAATAACCCTGAGAGTGATTCCCGTCTTTGATGATGGGACTCTCGACCTAGTAACCTACGACTCGATGCTCTCCGAGCGCACTGCCCTTGTTGCCGTCAGTCACATATCCAACGCTTTCGGCACTGTGAATAACGTTATTCATATTTGTTCACAGGCTGAAAAGCACGGAGCTTTATCCCTCATTGATGGCGCCCAATCAATACCGCATCAACACATTGATTTAAAAGTTATTGGGTGTGATTTTTACGTATTTTCAGGACACAAAGTTTACGCTCCGACCGGCATAGGAATTCTCTTTGGACGCTACGATTTACTCTGCGAATTACCGCCTCCTCGTGGCGGTGGAGAAATGATTCGTGAAGTGACGTTCGAGAACACCACTTACAACGATCCGCCCTTCAAATACGAGGCCGGCACCCCAAATATTGAAGGAGCAATCGCACTGGCAACTGCACTGGATTATGTGAACAACATAGGAATTGATCGAATCAGCGCTCACGAACATCGACTCATCCAGAAGGCCGCAGAAAGAATCTCAGCCCTCGATGGAGTTACCCTTTACGGTCCCTCTGACCGTGCGGGAGCTCTTTCCTTCGGATTCTCAGGAATTCACCACTATGACCTCGGCACCCTTCTCGACCAAATGGGATTTGCTCTCCGCACTGGACACCACTGCTGCCAGCCTCTGATGGCTCGCTTTGGCATCACCGGCACGCTCCGAGCCTCCTTTGCCGCCTACAACACAAACGAAGAGGTAGAGCAGCTTGGCGAGGCTCTTGAGAAAGCTCTTCGGATGCTTCGTTGATTTTTTCCATTTTCTCCCCTACCTATCCGCCGTGAACATTTCGGAGAAGCAACAAGAGCTAGTCGAAGAACTCGAACTCTTCCAGGATTGGACCGAGCGGTATGAATATGTCATCAGCCTGGGGAAGAGACTCCCAGCAATGAACGGCGATCTCCAAACAGGGGATCGACTCATCAGAGGCTGCCAATCCCAAGTCTGGCTCGAAGCTGACTGTGTCGACGGGAAGATGAGCTACCTAGCTGACTCCGATTCCGTCATTACAAAAGGAATGATTGCCCTTTTTGTCCGTGTCCTCAATGGAGAGACGCCTGAGGACGTCATCCAGGCCGACATGTCATTTATCGACAGAACAGGCCTCAGAGAGCACCTTGCGCCCACTCGCGCAAATGCCCTGACCCTCATGGCTGCCGAGATGAAGAAACGAGCCACCATCGCACTTTCTTAGCTGATTCATTGAGAAATCGAAAGATGGAAGGTCATCACTTCGATTAAAGAAGCACGATGATCAAAGCAACAACCATCAGGACAGCCCCTCCCGCCTGCCTTCCCCGAAATTGATGATCCGCCTTTTTTCCAATCAACATCAAAAAAAGCACCGCCATTACCCCTCGTGACGAGTAGACGACATTGCTCAGCGTCGGCTGCTGGTATTCACTGAAGGCAATGTTCACCCAAAGGGACTGCAACCCAAGCGCAAGACCTGCGCCGAGAACTACGATCCCAAGAATTGGCTCCTTTTTCATCAACACGAAGGATTCACGCCGACGAAAGACAAAGCCCAGGGACACCAATCCCGATGTTCCAATCATGAGGCACATCCATCGACCTGTCCCGACCGACTGAGCCTGCCACCCTGTCAAAAAATCATTGGTTCCGAAAAAGAGACAGGCCACCAGGGTCAAACCCACCGTCTGCCGATGAATCCTCCATCCTTCGATACTTCCGCCTGCCACAAGAAAAACTGCCAGGACCGCCAAAACTACTCCCACGACCAAGCCAAAGGAGCTCATTTCTAAGCCAACCAACATTGAAAAGAAGGCCACAATCACAACCTTGATTCCCAGTGCCGAAGAATGCACCGCTAGATCCCCTGACTTCACGGATTGAATCGAGAACCACTGTCCTAGAAAAAACAGGAGGCCGTTGCCTACTGCCCACCAGTCTTTCCCGACAAGGCGCAGATCGAATTCGGGACGAAGATAGGCGATAAATATGGTCGCCGTGATGAGGTTCGCGATCCCCACGATGGCACCAAGACGCACTCCTCCAGCCGAACCGCGCTGCACACACCATCCCAACAAAGGATGAAGCGCAGCCCCGAGAAACGGCAACCAGACTGCGCCCGAGAGCCCCAACATCTATTTGCTGAGTTCGACGGGCGACGTCTTCTCAGCAGTAGGGAAATTATCAGGCCAAGCGATGGTGACCTCTTCTCCGGCAACCCATTCTGCACCACGCTGAAGCGTCGTGTAGAAGCCCTGACATTTCATCGAGTAATCAGCATGACCAAGCGTGGTGTGGAAAACACGGCCCTTGCCGTAATCAAGCGCCATCATCATGGGCTCATCGCGATTCGTGCTTTGGCTAGGGGAAGTTGCCAGAACGGTCATGTTTTTCGCAGGTCCGCGAAGCATGTCATAGAGTTCGTCTTTGGTGTGAAGCCACTTTTCAGGCATCCCCTTGGTAATTGGGTGATCAGCTTTGCGATTGGTCACTACGAATTCATGCTGAGGCCCATGATTTCCGCCCTTACCTTTCGACTCATCACGGACGGCTTTTCCGTCTTTAAAGTAAACATAAGGACCAGACTTCTCGTTGCGTCCGCCCCAGCCGCCAAGGCCGATCATTTCGTTATATTCAGGCCAAAGTCCAAAGGCATTGTCTGCGGCATGAACCACCACAAATCCGCCGCCGTTCTTCATGTAACTAACGAAAGAGCTACGGACGTCACCTGGCCACATCTGGCCGTTGTAGTTCGTCACAACGAGATCATACTTGGAGAAATCAGGACGCCACTTGGCCCACTCCTCTTCCGTGCCTTTATTTCCAGGAGTTGTTGAGACATCAACTGAGAATCGGCCGCTTATTTCCAGAGCGTCGACCATCACGGGGGTGGTCTCCTTCCAAGCATGATTGTTTTGTCCGTCAAGGATCAGGACCTTAAGCTTGCCCTCCGAGGGCGAAGTGGTGGACTTGGCGAAGCCCAACCAAGCGAAGCTCGCGAGCGCGAGAACTGAGATAGCAAGAGTAATGCGGTTTTTCATAGTATTGAGATGACAACTTTTTGCCCGAACAATGCCAAGACTAAAAGATTCCTTAAAACGCTAAATTCGCTATTTCTCTTTCATGAATTCGGTCATCGAGCTTCTTCAGGCCCTCATTCAAATCCCCTCCGTCAATCCCGACGGAGATCCGGGCCTTTGTCCTGAAGGCGAAAAGAAAATGGCTCTCTTCATTGGAGCCTTCCTCGAACCCTTGGGGTTTCAAATCAAATACGAGGAGGCTGAACCCGGCAGACCCAATATCATCGCGAGAGCACCAGGCCCCGTAAACCGGCCCCGTATCCTTCTCGGCCCTCACCTCGATACCGTCAGTATAACAGGAATGACCGTCGATCCCTACGCCGCAAAAATCCGGGACAAGAGAATCTGGGGGCGCGGAGCATCAGACACCAAAGGCCCAATGGCCACTATGCTTTGGGGACTCAAAGAAAACGCCCATCGTCTTGCAGATCTCCCGGTGGCCGTCGATTTCGTTGGTTTCATGGGCGAGGAATCAAGCCAACCCGGATCGCGCCATTTCGCAGAGCACCACGCCAGTGACTACGAATTCGCCATCGTGGGCGAACCCACTTCCCTCGAAGCAGTCCACTGCACAAAGGGCTGTCTGTGGGCCACTCTGGAATCGAAAGGTAAAGCGACCCATGCCTCCCAACCTCAACTCGGAGAAAATGCCATTCTCAAACTGATTCGCGCTCTCCATCGAATCGACACCGAACTCGCTCCCGCCCTTTCTCACTATCATCATCCCGTTTTAGGAAGAGGCACCGCGAACATTGGAACGATCAGCGGAGGCAGCCGGACAAACATCGTGCCCGACTTCGCCACCGCGACTGTCGATTTTCGCACCGTTCCGGACATGATTGAAGAAATTGACACCTTCAGTCGCGTTAAAGAATTCCTTGAGGGCTCGGGAGTCACCATCGCTCCTTCTTTCGAGTATCCCCCGATGGACATGCCCACTGATCACCCTTGGTTGAAACGACTTCAATCGATTCAACCTGACCTCAAGCTCGCCGGCGCTCCATGGTTCTCAGACGCAGCCCACCTATCCGATGCTGGCTTATCCTCAATCTGCCTGGGGCCGGGATCAATCGATCAGGCGCACACCGCCGATGAATTCATTCACATTAAAGACTTGGAAGATGGGGCAGCATGGTTCACGAAGTTCATCCAAAAGCTCGCGTAGTTGAGACAGAAAATTTCCAGCAAAGCGCTCCTTGCGCACCTATGAGCGATAGGCCCCCATTTCAGGAGCGTCGGGATTCACTTCGGGCCCGAAATATCTGAGAAGGACGAGCGGTTCGGCAGCACTGGTATTTTCAAATGTGATTCCGTCCTTCGCAGCTTGCTCAGTTGCGAAAAACTCATCTTCCGAAAGTTCATCGAAACGCAAGAGCTTAGGACAACTCAAGCGAAGCTTGTTCGCGCTTCCTTCTCCTTGGACCACGATCGCTGAATAAGCTCCATTGTCCTTGATGAGTGCCTTCTTGCCAGGTTCCACGGTGAGTTCCTTCGCCGTGAAATACTGAAAACCATCGACCTTCCCGTAAACGATCCATCGATCATGAAAGCCATCCCCTTTCTCAGAGGTGACGGGTTCAAGGTAGTGCTTGTCCTTAAAATTTGGATCGAGATTCTTCTCCCAATCGATTTGATCAATAATGAAATCGATGTCCTGATGGCTCTCCTCCGGCATGTCCTTCACGAGGAGCGACCACGGCACCTCACGCCCCTCCACGAGATTTTGGTACATCCCAAAAACATCCGATCCCCACTGGGGCTCGTATGTGCAGAGTGACCCTGGCGCATGAAGAATACAGGGATCGATGAGCCAACCGGTCCCTGGCTGTAGCTTGTATGCCTTTGATAGCTCCAGGATCTTGTTGTCACCCTTTTCCCAATTCGCGATGCAATCGTAGACTTGTTGACGGGTCGTCCCCGGTTCAAAGCCCATAAAGGTATAGGGGAAATTATTTCCCACGTTATTATGCTGCGGAGGAAAATAATAGGACTCGGGTTTCCCTTCCTGACCAACGAGAGCGGCCTGCTCGAAGCTCTGATGAAGGTGGTGGGGAATGGGCCCCATATTGTCGAAAAATTTAGAGTAAACCGGCCACTTGCGATACCTCTGCCAAATTGACTCGCCGATGATATCGGCACCGCATTCCTCAATCACATCCCGAAGAGTGAATCGCTCTTTCCCAACCACCACATAGGAAAGCCCCTCGTCCTCAGCGCGCCCTTCATTGGCGGTCACGGTAGTCGACCCGAACCACCGTTCATCAATTCCACCTCGACTTAGTCCATAGGCATAGGTGTCATCCGGATGAAGTTTTAGACGCAGTCCCGGCTGAAGGAATGATCTTGGAACCCAAGTCGGAGAAAGCCGAAGCAGCCCCCCCGTTTCTTCAAGGTGAGCTTCAGTAGCACCACGAACATTCTTATTCAGGGTGTTCAATTCGTGGGTCTTGGTTGCGGGCTTCATCGGAGAAGAAACTATTCTTATCAATCCGAAGGGCCAACTCTTTCCTCGGCAAAAATCTAACGAGCAGGATTCGAAGCCGTCCCTCGATATCCCAGTCCAAAAAGGAGAAGCGACAGGAGACAAAGCCCCGATAAAACGCCCCAGTATGTGCCCCAGCCCGCAGCACCCTCAGCGAGAACAAAATGCTGATGAAGAAACTTCACCGTGAAGACTCCTAAAACTCCAGCCACTCCGCTCGTCACAAAACCCATGAGAGCTTGTGCCTGAGTGCGAATTCCTCGCTCGACTCGACGGTCGACAAAGACCCTTCCAGCCTCCACAAAAAAGGTCCAGGTAATCCCATGAAGCATCACTCCAAAAATGAGCCAGCTCAGGTGGTCAAAATGCGCACCCATCGCGCAAAGCCCGTAACGCAGCACCCCTAAGAAAAGAGCGGTAAAGAGAATTTGTTTCACCCTAAATCGGGCAATCACCGTTCCCATCGCAAGCATCGCCACAATTTCTAAGATCTGCCCCGTCGACATCATGGCGCTCACGCGAACCACCCCCATTTCTTTAAAATGAACAGGAGTGTGTAAATAAAACGAAGCAAGCGGAATATAAAATAGAAAGGCCGTCAGAAAGTAGACGCGCTGATCGCGATCCTTGAAAATTCGAAAAGCCCCGAAACCCAAGGCATCAGAAAGCGACTTAGGAGGTCCACCTTTCGGCTTCACCGGTTTAAGAAAAAAACACGCGAGTCCCGCGATAACACGAAATCCAGCTGCTAACTTCCCCGCCATGGGCGAAAAATCTAAGGCAAGGAGACTCACCGCGATTCCGGCAATCATCCAACCCACCGTGCCCCAGACACGAAAGAGCCCAAAGCTCTTACCGGGATCCTCAAGGCTCGCGAGAGCCACGGTATTCAAGAGCGACCACGCCGGCACACTGATGAGCGCATTGATCGCAAAGAGAGCAAGAAAGGCTGAGCCGCCCCAACCTGCTTCAATCGAATGAAAGGCGAGAAAAAGAAAAACTGAACCGCTGAGCATGATCCACCCCAGAACCTTCTGAGCTTCGAAGCGTTGATCAACCTGAGCCGCAAAGACCAAAGGCGAAAGGATCCCAGCGATGCTCGGAATCATAAAGGCCGTTTCCTTAAGCTCCCCTAACCCGCCGGAAATGAGAATATTGCTAAGCGCGGGGAACCAGAAGCCCGGCACCCCGGCCACCATAAAGAAGACCGCCGCTAGCCAGTAAGGGTGTCCTTTCCAGGGAAAGCGACCGCTCACAAAATTACCCTTTCTTCGCCCATGAATCCCGTAGCGTCACGATGCGATTGAAGACCGGTTGAGCTGGATCGTGGTCCTCGCTATCGGTGCAGAAATATCCAAGCCTCTCGAATTGGCAGTGAGTTCCCGGAGACATTTCCGCTAGACTCGGCTCAACCTTCGCCCCCGAAATCACTTTCAGACTGTCAGGGTTGAGCGCGGAAATGTATCCACCTTCCGCATTGTCAGGGATCTCTTCAGTAAAGAGCCGATCATAGAGCCGCACTTCGGAATCGATCGCTTCCTGACAGGCGATCCAGTGAATCGCCGTCTTGCACTTGATTCCTTCAGGAGCAGATTGGCCGATCGTGTTAGGAATCAACTCACAATAAATCTCGCTCACCTCTCCTGAATCATCCAGTTCGTGTCCAACGTGCTGAATAATATAGGCACCACGTAAACGAACGGCGCCTTCGGGCTTCAGGCGGAAAAACTTCTTCGGCGCATCGATGAGAAAATCCTCACGTTCGATCCAAATCTCTCGAGCAAAAGTCAGCTGACGAGTTCCCGCGCTTTCATCCTGCGGATTATTCGGAAGATCCACGAGTTCGCTCGCGTCTTCGGGATAGTTTGTGATGACGATCTTCACCGGATCCAGCACTGCCATTTTTCTCAAAGCGACATTGTTGAGGTAGCCTCGAACTTCGAATTCAAGGAGCGCGAAGTCGGAAAGTGAATTCTGTTTTGTCAGTCCCACCTTTTCAACAAAAGTCCGGATCGCTTCGGGCGGATACCCGCGTCGACGCATTCCGCTCAGCGTCGACATGCGAGGATCATCCCATCCTCCCACGTGATTCTCCTCAACCAGCTGAATAAACATCCGCTTACTCATCACAGTGTAGCCAATATTCAAGCGCGCGAACTCGATCTGACGCGGCTTCGATGCCACCGGACAATTGTCTACGACCCAGTCGTAAAGGGGCCGATGATTCTCGAATTCCAACGAGCAAAGCGAGTGCGTAATGTGCTCCTTGGCATCTTCAAGGGGATGCGCGAAGTCATACATCGGATAGATGCACCACGCGTCACCGGTCTTGTGGTGCGCCGCATGCAAAACACGATAGAGAACGGGATCTCGCATATTCATATTACCCGACTCCATATCGATATTCGCGCGAAGAACTGCACCACCGTCTTCGATTTCCCCGCCGCGCATCCCCTTAAAGAGCTCCAGATTTTCATCCACCGAACGAGCGCGATGCGGAGATGCCGTTCCCGCTTCATGAACTTTCCCACGCTGGGCACGAATCTCTTCAGGCGTTTGGGTGTCAACGTAAGCGAGTCCTTTTTCAATCAAGGCCACCGCGCATCCGTAGAAATACTCGAAGTAGTCACTCGCAAAATAAAGGTGCTCGCCCCACTCATAGCCAAGCCATGCGATGTCCTTTTTAATGGCATCAACGTATTCGGCATCCTCCTTCACTGGATTGGTGTCATCGAAACGCAAGTGGCAACGCGCCCCAGCCTCGGCATATTCTTTTGCTAGACCGAAATTGACGCCGATCGCTTTAGCGTGACCGATGTGCAAGTAGCCGTTGGGCTCCGGAGGAAATCGCGTGATCGGAGCACGATGTTTCCCACTCTCCAGATCGGCCGCGATGATTTCGCGAATAAAGTCTTTTTGATCGTCACTCATTACTTGGCAAGTTCACGTAAAAGGGCGCGGCTCATTTCGATTCCTTTCTCGAAATTCTCCACGGAGAAATTTTCATTGGGCGCGTGGATTTGGCAATCCGGAAGCGCCAGCCCCAACATCAAAGAATCCGAACCGAGAATCTCTTTCATATCTTGAATAATCGGAATACTTCCTCCTTCTCGAATTAAAACGGGCGCACGACCAAAACTCTTTTCAAGGGCAGCCTGTCCAGCTTTCCCAAATTTAGAATGAGGATCGTTATGATAAGCCTTCCCGGAGTGGCCTTTTTCAATCTCGATTGAGACCCCCGGAGGACAGTGGTTTTCGAGATGAGAGATCACTTGTTGCTGCACGATGTCGGGATCTTGTCCAGGCACGAGACGGCACGAGAGCTTGAACATTGCCTCAGCTGGAAGAACAGTCTTCGACCCTTCCCCTTGGTAACCGGAACCGATTCCATTCACCTCCACCGTAGGACGCGCCCAAAGAAGTTCGGCCATTGAGTAGCCGGGCTCACCAAAAGGCGCCGAAGCGCCCGTCGTCTTCAAAAAATCGTCATCGGCTGCTCCGGGAACTTTCGACCACATTTCACGCTCCCACTCCTCGAGAGGAATCACGGCATCATAGAATCCCTCAACCGCGATTTTTCCATCATCATGATGCAAGCTTGCCACTAAGCGCGCTGCCGCCGACGCAGGATTTGCCACTGCTCCGCCATAAACTCCGGAATGAAGATCGCCTGATGGCCCTTTGATCTTAACTTCAAGGCAGGTAATTCCACGAAGACCGTAACCGAGAGTCGGCACTCCTGGCGCCACCATTCCGGTGTCGGAGACCGCAATAATATCGCAGGCCAAATCCCCTTTATGCTTTTCGAGAAAAGGCACGAGATTCGGAGAACCGATCTCTTCTTCTCCTTCAATGAGGAAAATGACGTTGAGCGGCAACCCCCCTTCTTCTTGAATCGTCTTTTCGGCACCAAGGAGGTGTACAAAATGCTGCCCCTTGTTATCAGCACTTCCTCGGCACCAGATCTTACCGTCGCGAAGCTCAGGTTCAAATGGAGGCGAGTCCCAAAGCTCTATGGGATCAACTGGCTGCACATCGTAGTGCCCGTATATCAGCACGGTTCTTCGCCCCTCCTCATACTCATTTCGAGCGATCACAATCGGATGTTTCGGAGTCTCATGGAGTTCCGTAGCCAACCCTATTCCTTCGAACTGGCCCTTGAGCCACTCCGCATTCGCTCGGACATCATCTGCATGGGTGGAATCGGTTGAGATACTGGGAAATCTAAGATGCACAAAAAGGCGCTCAAGCTCAGCTGTCATGCTTGATGGATGAGGCCCCACGCCACGACTCGCAAGTCACAAATCACTCTTCAGTCTGATCCTCTTTTCCAAGCTCCAACTTGGCTCTCTCCTCCTTCACCACCGAGAGCGCATCGTAGAGAGCCAACAGAGCCAAAAAGAGAGCCAAAAAAGCACAGCCTCCCAGCCAGAGAAACATCAACCAAGGAGACCCACCCAACCACTTTGAAAGCGGCCAATTGCCCAGGACAAAGAGTCCTAAGAGCGCAACCAAAACTCCTGAGATCAACTTTCGTCTCCGAGCGCGCTCCATGAGCGTCACCTTTGCGATCGCAATTGAAAGGGCAATAAGGCTGGATTGACTATTCATTCAGGAAAGTCTTTTGAAGCTTGAGGAGAGCATAAAAAACCCACTCAGCACAGGGCAGAGTGGGTTTGAAAACATGTTAAAAAGTTGCTTACTTAGCAGCTTCGAGCGCAGCAACCTGCTTCAGCCATTCATCACGCTCGATACGACCTTTAAATGAAAGGAGGTCATCGAAGGAGGCAATGTTTGCCGGAGTCCAAGCTAAAATTTGCGCGTATGTGTAGATTCCCAAACCGTGAAGCTTACCTTCAAGAGCCGGTCCAACACCGCTGATCTCCTTAAGGTCATCAACGCTATCAGGAGCCTTATCATAGACGAGTCCAAGATCCTGAGAGGCTGCAACCTCTTTAGCAGCGGGTGCCTCTACTTTCTCAGCAGCAGGTGCTTCTACTTTCTTAGCAACCTTTTTGGCTGCCTTCTTAGCTGCCTTCTTAGCTGCCTTCTTAGCTGCCTTCTTCGCAGGAGCCTTTGCGGGCTTCGGTGAAGACTTTTTGACGGCTGCGCTAGCGCGCGCCTGCTCCTTTTTCCGCTTGAGGTAATCCTTACGGCGGCGACGCTTTGTGTTGGTTCTTAATTGCTGGCCCATAGCTTTGGTTCGGAGGACTTAGGCCCGGATCGGCACTTGTTCAAGTGAAAAGGGGTTCTCATGCTTGATCTTAGCGCTCCGCTACTCTTGTCTCACCCCATGGCAGGCATTATTATTAAACCGAGATCTAGGATATTTCACGGCCATGATTGGGTTTACGCCTCGGAAATTCAGAAAACCTTCGGAAATCCGGAGCCCGGGGATCTCATTTCTCTTAAGGACTTCAAAGACCGGCCTCTCGGCTGTGCGATATACAATCCAAATTCACAGATTGTCGCCCGTCGCATCTCCCGAAGGACTCAAAATCTCGACGAGGAGTTCTTTGCCCGCAGAATCGGCCAATCAATCGACTACCGCGCATCGCTTGATCTAAATAACCAGCTCTGTCGCCTCGTGTGGAGCGAATCTGACGGCCTCCCCGGTCTTATCGTCGATCGCTACGGCGATCACTTAGTGATGCAGACCACCACAATTGCAATGGAGCAGCGACAGGACATCATCGCCAAGACTCTCCTAGAGCTCCTCTCACCAACCTCGATCACCCTACGCAATGATTCCTCCATGCGAAAAGCCGAAGGTCTCGAAGAGGAGATCAAAATGATCCACGGCGCCCAACCCGAGCCTTTTACAGTGGAGCACAACGGTTCGATTTTCGAAATTGACCCAGCTAACGGGCAAAAAACGGGCCTCTACCTCGACATTATGGACAGTTACGCCCGAGTCGCGAAGCATGCTGAAGGAAAGAAAGTCCTCGATGTCTTCTGCAATCAAGGCGGCTTCGGGCTCGCTTGCGCCAAAACAGGAGCGGATTCGATCCTTGCCGTCGACATTTCCGAAAGCGCAACCGCAGCCACCACACGCAATGCCGAGCTGACTGGAGTCGAAATCGAAACAGTGACCTCCAACGCCTTCGATTTCCTCCGTCGGCACGAAGGGACTTACGATCTGATTATCCTTGATCCCCCCTCCTTCACTCGAAACAAGAAGTCGGTCAATGATGCCATGAGAGGTTACAAGGAAATCCACCTCAGAGCTCTTGCGAAACTTAACCCCAGCGGAATTTTAGCCACGTTTTGTTGCTCCCATCACGCGACTCGCGAGATTTTCCTGAGCAGTGTGCAACGAGCCGCGGTAGACGGACGACGTACCTTGCGCATGATCGATTCCCATACCCAGCGCCTGGATCACCCCATCATTACAACCCTTCCGGAAACGGAGTATCTTAAAGGATTCACCTTCCAACTCGCACCCAATCGCTAAGATGTCTCAGCGCTTTTCCCTGATCATCGGTCTTCTCATCATCGTCATCGCAAGTGCATTCTTTTGGTGGAGAAGCCAATCAGAGCAGCAAATAAATCGTCAAGTTGACCTATTCATCGAGTCCATTGAATATCGAAAGCTCTCACTAGACAGCAAAGAGGATCGCCATGTATCCTATCGGGAGCTCTTTGCCCCGGTCGTTGAGGTCAGCACGCCTGCCCCTGGGCCTACAGGCAAGTTCTCACTCATTGAATTGATCGAACAGATTGATCAGCTTCAATCCTTCATCAGCTACTTGGAAATCAGCGAAGAATCCCGCAGAATCATCCTCGATGGTGACTCAGCGCAGGTTCATATTACCGGGAATTTTGCCGCAGCATCAGGACCTAATACTCGATTCGACCTCAACGGCACCATGTTCATAATCTTGGTTCGAGATGACGATTGGCGCATCGAAGCAATCACTTTGGAAGAGGGATAGTAACAGCGAGGCAACACAAACCCGATGTGATGAAATCGCACGATGTTTCAAATTCCACACTGTATTTGAGAATCTACTATCCCACGATGAAAAACCTCTTCATACCCCTCATCCTTGCTCTTCCAATGGTTGTTCTAGGAAAAGATTTTAACGCACTAAAAATATTCTCTACCCTGAGAACAGTCGCTGGGACGGGACTTTCCAAGGACGACAACTTCTGGGTCCCCGGATTCGAGGGCGCGGATCCAAAACAAGTGGAACTTTCCAATCCTCACGACTGCGGAACCGATGCCTGGGGCCGAGTCTATATCGTCGATAAGGAATCGCATAGCATCCTTCGGGTGAGCGCCGACGGATCCACCATCACCACGGTCGCAGGCACCCACACTAGTGGGGACGGCCCTGATTCTCCAACCCCAGCGACTCAAGTTGATCTATCCAACCCCAACGGACTTCATGTCCTTGGCGATGGGACATTTTACATTCTTGATACTGACAACAAAAAGATCCGTAAAGTCACTCCATCGGGAATGTGCTCCACCATTCTCAAGCATGCCCCGGGCTTCTTCGCTGGGCGAGGTTTGTGGGTCAGCGACGATGAGCAAGTGATCTACTTTTGTGGAGGAATCATGCCATCCGGTCTTCAAGCAGTGATGAAGCTCTCAGCTATTGGTGAACTCACTGACTACGCCTACGTCCCTCCTGGAAACCGTGGATTGGGAAACATTGATGTCGCCCCGGATGGGACCTTGGGCGTGACCAGCGTCGGTGACCATCGGGTTTATCGCATCACCAGTGACGGAGCCACTCCCCTCGTCATCGCGGGGAACGGCTCGGAAGGAAATGGCGGCCCCAGTGGAGTCCCCGCCACCAGTATTGCTTTGGAGCGTGTCAGAGGAATCAGCTTTCTTCCCGATGGCTCCTATTTTCTAGCCACGCAAAAGGGTGGCGACGTGTGGTGGGTCGATCTTGAGGGAAATATCCACCTCTTTGTCAGTGGTTCAAGAAGTGGTAATGTGAAAGCTGGAGATGGCTTCACCCACGACTCTGCAGGCGAAAAAATCTCTGAACCTCGGGCCATTCACTGGGCCTCGAATGGCGATCTCCTTATCGTCTCCAACGACACCGGGATTATAAGGGCCGTTAGAACAACAGCTGGCCCCCAAACACCACCGTTAGCCATCACAAAAGGTCTCTTCAACCTTACCCTGAGTTTCCCCGCGAGAACAAAAGGCCGCTACCTCCTTGAATCATCGACAACTCTTGCACCCCCGAGATGGATCCCCGAAGCTGGGCTCTCAAGCGAAAGTAACATGATCTTCAACCACTTCGTATCGAAAAGCGGAGATGCTAAATTTTGGAGAATCAACGTCCCGACCCAAGCCGGAGGTAATTAAGCCTCAGTCCACTCCCCAAACTTACGGAACTTTTCGTAGCGTTGATTAAGAAGGTCTGCGGTTGGCAAGGCTTTGAGTTCCTCAAGCCGCTTCACCAATTCGCTGCGAAAAGCCATTGCCGCAGCGCCTAAATCATGATGCGCACCTCCGGGAACCTCCGGAATCACCCCATCAATAAGACCTAGCTTTGCAAGATCTGGCGCGGCAATCTTCATCGCTTCTGCCGCCTCGGGGGCGAACTTGCGATGTTTCCAGAGAATGGCGGCACAACCTTCAGGGCTAATCACCGAGTAATAAGCATTTTCCATCATGAGCACCCGGTCGGCCACTCCGATCCCGAGCGCCCCACCTGAACCACCTTCACCCAAAACAACGGCGATGATGGGCACGCGGAGAAGCATCATTTCGCGAAGATTGCGGGCAATCGCTTCGGCGATGTTGCGCTCTTCCGCTCCAATCCCAGGATAAGCTCCTGGCGTATCAATCAACGTCACAATCGGTAGTGAAAATTTCTCCGCCATCTGCATCAGTCGGAGAGACTTGCGATAGCCTTCGGGATGTGCTGACCCAAAGTTCCTCTTGAGGTTTTCTTTCAGGTCCCTTCCCTTTTGATGCCCTAGAACGACGCATCGTTGGCCTGCAATGGTCCCGAAACCTCCAGGCATCGAGTGATCGTCTCCCAGAATCCGATCGCCATGAAGCTCAGTAAAGTGATCAAAAGCTTTGGCGACGTAGTCCAACATAAAAGGACGTTTCGTATGGCGAGCGATCTGAACACGCTGCCAAGGTGAGAGGTTATCGTAGATATCACGCCGGGTTTCCACCAGCTTTTCCTCAATTGAGGAAATTTCCCCACTAAGATCAATTTTCTGAGAAACAGACTTCTCCTTAAGGAGGTTCAATTCATCTTCCAATTCTACGATTGGTTTTTCGAATTCGAGCAATTCCATATTATTTTTACGACTAAAGGCTATCACTTGGCGGGCTTTATTTCCACTTCATTCCCAACACGAATGAGCATTGCGAGCTCTTCCATCGTCGAAACACTGAGAAAAATGCCATCTCCCTGATCGACATCATCCATCTTGAGCAAGGGGCGAAGCTGAAGATTTCGTCGGGCCGCTTTCATACCAAGAACTTTCGTTCCATTACGGTAATTTAAACGAATCGGCTGGTAAGACCTGCCATTCACCTCACCCACTTTGGAGCTGATCTTGGTATGAATTGAATGAGATCCAAGATTTGGAAGATTGAATTTTAAAATGGGGTACCCCTTCGCAAAGACATGCTCCTTCCTATCCAGATCCCGATGAAATAGCGCGACACGCATTCCAGAAAGATCCACCACCAGCTTGTAATCAAGAGACATGACTATCATTTCGTCACCAGGATGGAGTTGTTTTGCATCAAGCAGTCCATTAAGAAACATTATGCAATCCAGCGTGGTGCGATGCTGCTGCGCGATTTTAATATACGATTCGCCGGGCTTGACGGTATGAATCTTTTTATTTGCCATGTTCTCAACCGAGAGCAACTTATCGAGGTTGATTTCGCCAAGAATTCGCCGGGCTTCATACCCAAATTCTGAATCTGCGTGAAGATTCAGAATAAACAGGAGTTTCTCTCGCGCATCATCGAGACGCTCCATTGCAATCAACTCCACCGCTCGATTAAACTCGCGTTCTCCACGCTTGAAAGTGCTCTCCTTGCTCTTCTCTATTAAGTTTCCCAATCGTTCCTTACGATCCTCCATCGGCTGGGCGAAATCTTTCTGGAAATTCCTCAGGAATAGAATCAAAGCTCCAAGAATCCCCAAAACCGAGAGCACGGCAAAGATCTTGATGACAGTAATGATCCCCTTCATTTCACCGGCTTACATGAGGCCTCTTCGCTTGAAGTCGAAGCGATTAATTTCGGAGGATTTCATGATCATATCGATGGTGAATTTCATCACCCCCACTTCCCAACTATCATCGATCGCCTCAATCACAACCAGAGAGGGATTCCCCGTCCTTCTTACGTTCTCAAGCGCTTTCTTCTTCACCGATTCCATATGATCGTGGACAATTTCTTCCGCAACTTCGCTTCTCTTGAACTGAAATCCATAACGCAAGAAACTCAGATCGACTCCGTTCTGCTTCAAGTGCTCAATCACCTCGAGCATCTGAGGATTAAACCCTTCCAGCTCAATATCTGAAAACCCTTCCGGCTTAATCAGCTGAGGTTTCTGCGCTTGCACTTCTCCTCTCCGGACTCTTACCGAGCCCACTGAATCCATGGGCTCGCTGAGAACCTCAAACTCGAAGCGAGTGGAACCAAAGGTATCGATCCGACGAGCTGGCTCATGGAGGACCTTGCTGGCCTCCATTGCATATTGAAAATCATCAGGATTAGGCATCTCAGCGTTGATAGAAGTCTCGCTTAGATTGGTCTATCTGACCAATAAAAAAGGCAGGTTCACCGAGGAACCTGCCAATTTCGAAAAGGTGCTAAGAAGCGTCCTACGCGGTAGCCTTCTCGACATGTGCGGTGATATCGCCCACGGCAGCCAGTTTTTCCGCGTCTTCGTCGGCAACTTCGATGCCGAACTCTTCCTCAACAGCCATCACTAACTCGACTGCGTCGAGAGAATCAGCTCCGAGGTCCTCGATCAATTTCGCCTCAGGCTTAACCTGATCTGCGCTCACTCCGAGCTGCTCCACAATGATCTCTGTGACTTTTTCTTGAATGTTATCTGCCATGTCGTTTTTAAAGAACTAGTAGTGAATTAATGCCCCTCAAGGTATTTGGCAACTCTTAAAAATCAGCCAAACAAGGTTTACTCGCTACCCTTTGAGCTTTGACGCGCCTAATTTGAAGAGTCTTCCTTGGAATCTCCCTCCTCGTCAGACGCTTCGGAGGGGATATCAGCTTCTTCATCTTCCTCTTCATCGACCACAAGCTCGATCAGTTCTCCTTCGAAGTTTACCAAGATATATTGAAAGAGAGCTTCTGCAGGTGCGCCATTCTCTTCCTTAAATTGCCCGTAAACCATTCCATCGACTTTCACCTTCGACGAAGTCCCGTTCTCGTCGGAATAAGTAATGGTCGCCAGCCCTTTTGTTTCCCACTTTCTCTTATCGATCTGAGTCATCTTGTCAAATGGAACCTTGGCACCATCAGGCGAATAGAACGCCTCGTCGTCAACCTTCATTGAGCGACCCTTCGTTCGAACAAAGAAAAAGAGAGTGAGGCCCGTAAGAAGAAAACAAACGCCCGAAGCATAAAGCTGCTGATCAATCTTATACTTGGACATAAAGTCCTCTTGCGGGTCGACTTGTTGCGACCAGCCCTTTTCTCCACTAAAGGTCTTCCAAAGTCCTTCGTCATCACCTCCTTCCATCCCTTCCTTATCGAAGAGAATCTCGGGCCACTTGGCTTCGAAATCAGTATCTGGCGGGTAAAGAGAGTGATCCTCCTCAAAGGGAATCTGCTGCTGCTTGGCAAATTCTTCCCAATTTCCTCGATTCCCGGCCCATGCTTCCCCAGCTGCACTGAATGCTTTATAGTGAGCAATGATAAAGTTCTTCTTAGGATAACCGAACTTCCAATCGTAGAGAAAATACGAGCCAAAGCCGCCGAACATAACCAGCATGAGAATAGCCCGCCAAATGAACCATTTAGTCGCTTTGCATTCTAAGGGAATTATAGAACTCATCGTATTTTGAGTGGAGTAAACCGCTTGCTTCCAAAAAGGCAAGCATTCCTAAGTAATAACTAACTCCCTATGCCTTTTTCCCGGGCCTTAACCGCCAGACGAAATGCTACTTGGTCACCATACCGCATCACGGAGAACTTCACACAGCGACGACGTCCAGGCGAAGGAGAGCAAGTCGCCTGCCAGAATCGATACTCGGCACCATTGATCAACCCCGTAACCTGTGAGACCCCCACCACTCCGGAACGATTCCTTGAGGAGCGAGTGCAAATTCTCGCCTTTTCACCTTCTTTAATCTTTTTCAAGAGTAGGTTCCGCCATTCCTTGGCCACAAGAAAGGCATTCTGATGACTTCCGTATACGCGATTACCGAAATACTTAGCATATTCACCCTCCGGCGTTGCAGGCGCACCTGCCAGCCATGAGTGCCCGCACCAGGGAGGTCGATACGAGCAAAAGCGTAGCTGTCGTTTGGCGCACTCACAGTCACCAATCTGAAAATGAAGCCAGTTAAGTGTCAATGACTTAAGTGTCACTTAACGACCGGGACCACTACTATCCCCCTATTTGCAACCCTACTCAGGAAGGTCCTTTCTTCTTACGATCACTCACCCCGGCTCATAAGACGCTCTTTCATACGATCACTCATCGAATCCGAACTTTGAATATACTCTTTTGCGGGCACTGGATCTTCATTCACCCAACGAAAAGCAGCCATTCCAACGGCTCGGTCTCTCGAGCCATCGTCGCTGATCGTTTCAGCAAGGACTAGACTCTCTTGAGGAGAGCCCGTGCGATCGTTAAAAACATAAGATTGCACCGCAGCATCGCGAACTCCACCCTCGGATTGTTCATTGATCCAACCAAGTGCAGCCCCTTTATCCTGCGTAACCCAAGCCTGCATGACATCTCCAACAGACTCCTTTTGAGCGTCTTCGTTGCCGTTGTCCATCACCCAGCTCATTGCGCCGGAAGCATCAGTTTTCGCCATTTCACCGGAAACTTCCTCCATGGCATTGGTGCGGGCATTCCCTTCAGGAATCGCCAGAGTCTTTTGCGCAGCAAGCGTGGGATCCGAGGCCGCTAACGATTTGATTGCGCTGCCGAGAGCCCCATCCTGCTGATCGGCAGGAAGCCCTGAGATCCACGACTCAGTCGCGCCCCAGTCCTGCTTAGCCCATTCACCTGCAATCGAAGCATAGGCCTGAGCACGGCCGTCTTCCTCGACTTCTGAAACCATGGATGCCGCCTTGGCAGGATCGCTTTTGGCAAGTTCGGAAAGAACTCCAGAAGTTGCACGGGCACCGTCCTTCCCTTCCAACGATTTGGCCCATGTAAGCGCTCCATCGGAATCCTGCTTAGCCCACTCTCCGGCAATGACAGATGCTCCCGAGTCGCCACCGCGTCCACCGCGTCCACGTCCCATCATTCCCATCATCGCGAATTCGCCCTTATTGGACTCGTAATAAGAGGCTGTTGCACTCGGGTCGGTAGCGGCCCAACTCTGCAAAACAGTGGGTTTTACGAAATTCCCAGCAAAGCCCATTTTGCTGTTAGCGTGATCCATCGCGTCAATCGGAGAAACTTCAGCCCAAGCAGCGAAAAGTAAGTAGGCAGCCAGGATCCGCTCTGAAAAAGGAAGCGTATCAAGCTTATCAGCCTCGTCAGCGTATTCCCCTGGGCTTAGATTTGAGTATAGATCGACAAGACCTTGTATGCGATTCATCTGGCCCGGTTCTGCCGCAATTGCTTCATAGCTCTTTGCTGAAGTATCCTCTCCAGACCCACCGCCAGCAGAACGGCGATCCCGATCAGAGAGTCGAGTAGTCGAACTTTCGGCTAAAGCTATTGGCTCAACTTCATTTCCCGCTCCGAGAAAATACCCTAGAGCTCCTCCCGCTAACAAGCAGCTTATTGCAATTATCACAGTGTTTTTCATGATTTATAGTCTACAGTGCTCGCCCAAAATATACGAACCCGCAACAAGAAAGTTTCTCATTGCGGGTAGATTTATTGAAATAATAAGCAAATTCGACTTAATTGAAGCCAAAGGCATCCCGTCCCGGGATTTGGTAGCCCGATGTTTTACGTTCAATCTGGGACTGACATTCAACCGTGAGGCGCGCAAATGGAATTGCTTCGAGACGTGCTTGGGGAATTTTGGCACCCGAGGACTCACAAATTCCGTAGGTTCCCAACTCGAGACGCTGGAGGGCCTCCTTAATTTCATCGAGTGCATTCGCCTCTTTCGAGAGAACATTCAGCGCAAAATCACGATCATAGGAATCAGTGCCCGCATCCGCCTGATGCATTCCACTCCCATTGGCCTCTGAGCCTTCGGCCAGATTCTTGATCGTATCCTGCTGCATGCCATACATCATATCCATAATCTGATCCCTCAGATCCATAAGCTTTTTCTGCTGCTTTTTCTGAAAAATTGTCAATTTCGCCAGTGTCTCCGGACGAACATAAGCCCGCTTCACCACGGGAGGCGCGATCACTTCTTCCTCAGCTTTTTTGCGCGCCACGGCCTTACGGGCGGCCTTCTTCGGGGGAGCCTTCTTCACCGGTGCCGCTTTTTTCGAGGCGGCCTTTTTCGGGGAAGCCTTTTTCACCGGTGCCGCTTTTTTCGAGGCTGCCTTCTTCGAGGAAGTCTTCTTCACCGGTGCCGCCTTTTTCGAGGCTGCCTTCTTTGGGGAAGCCTTTTTCACCGGTGCCGCTTTTTTCGAGGCGGCCTTCTTCGGGGAAGCCTTTTTCACCGGTGCCGCTTTTTTCGAGGCGGCCTTCTTCG
>Ga0115001_10000332_pt1 | contig 34251 bp, 41 predicted proteins | sample ArcticOcean_MG_C_12_FD_89869 | JGI IMG/M metagenome (GOLD analysis project Ga0115001, IMG submission 89869) | Marine microbial communities from western Arctic Ocean - ArcticOcean_MG_CB8_130 | ecosystem: Environmental > Aquatic > Marine > Oceanic | place: Arctic Ocean: Canada Basin | collected... | reverse complement strand
TTCAAAACGATTAGTTAATAAACGAAATTGTTCCTCTATCTCATTAAGTTTTAACAAATGTCTAGTCAAAATTTCTTCGTTTAGTCCATTTGAGGGAATAGATTTTACGTTAGTAGTAATGTCGGAAGTTTTATAAACTGCTTTTTCTAAAGTTTTTAAGTCTTGAGCAATAATTTGTAGTTGATCAACAACGGCATTAATTTTTTCATTCTCTGCCATTGCAAAATTAGATATAGAAAATAAAAAAACAAAAAAAACTAAAAAATTTTTTAAATTAATATTATAACATTTCATTATTAATATTTCTTATTCATACAACATGGCAAAAAAAAGACCCCAAGACTTTTAAGCCATGGGGTCTAGTATTTTTTAAAGTGTTTAAATTATTTTGTTTTAACTGTTACAGATCTTCTGTTTTGAGACCAAGCTAAAGGTGTTGAAGCTGAATTAACAGGCTTCTCTTTACCGTAGCTAATTACAGAAATTCTTTTTCCAGAAATTCCATATGTTAATAAATAGTCTCTAGCGGCGTTCGCTCTTTTTTCTGCAAGCGCTAAATTATATTCTCTAGTTCCTCTTTCGTCACCATGACCTTCAAGGACAACGTTAAGTTTTTTATTTTTTCTCATCCAGCTAGCTTGCTTTCTTAAAGTATCTCGAGAAGCTGTTGTTAAAGCAGATTTGTTTGTTGCAAAAAATACTCTGTCTTTAACTCCGGACGCTAAATATTGAATTGTATCTGAACCAGTGTAAACATCGCCAGTACTTACTCCAGATTTCTTACCAGCAGCACACGCACTTAATGCCAAAGTTGAAACTAGTATTATTAATAAATTTTTAATGTTTTTGTTAAATTTCATTTTATTCCTTTTAGTTATGATTGCTTGATTTATTTCAAATTTTAATCAGTTGTTCAAGTGTTTATTACATTAAAAAGCTCCTTATTTAGATAATAAAGATGACCATGATGGGTCCGAGGCATCAGTTTCTGTTTTTAGTTCTCTTTCGTTGTATCCTGTAATATCAATTGACCATAATCTAGCGGTAAATCCCTCTCCTTTTTTTCCAGATTTAGTTTCTCTGTAAAAAACTAATAGTCTGCCATTGGGAGACCAAGAAGGAGCTTCTTGGTAAAAATTCTCCGTAAGTAACCTTTCTCCGCTTCCATCCGATCTCATAACTCCAATATAGAACTTTCCTCCTCTAACTTTAGTGAAGGCAATAAGGTCGCCTCGCGGTGACCAGACGGGAGTTCCATAAAGACCGTCGCCAAAACTTATTCTTTTTACTCCGCTACCGTCACTTTTCATAATGTAGATTTGCTGAAGACCGCTTCTATCAGAATTAAATGTAATATATTTTCCATCAGGAGAATATGATGGCGATGTATCGATTGAGGAATCTTCTGTAATTCTTTCAACTAGTCTTGACTCTAAATCCATCGTGTAGATATCTGAATTACCGTCTTCAGCAAAACTCATTATTATTTTTTTTCCGTCAGGAGAAAATCTTGGCGCAAAAGTCATACCTGGAAAATTTCCAACAACTTCCTGTATTCCAGTCTCTATATCTAACAAATAAACTCTAGGTAAATTTCTAAAATAAGAAAGATACGTTACTAATTGGTTTGTTGGATTAAATCGAGGAGTTAGAACTAGCTCATTACCTAAAGTTAAATACTTGGTGTTCTCACCGTCTTGATCCATGATAGCTAATTTTTTAATTCTTTGAGTTCTAGGTCCAGTTTCGCTTACATAAATTATTCTTGTATCAAAATAACCTGTCTCTCCTGTTAATCTTTCATAAATTTTATCTGAGATAATATGGGCTACTCTTCTCCAATTAGAAGGTGTTGTTGTAAAAGCAAGAGCAATCATTTCTTTATTGGCAGCCACGTCCCAAAGTCTAAACTCTATTTTAAGTTTCTCGTCTTTAATCAGTAATTTTCCTGTCACCAAAGCCTGCGCTGTTATCAATCTCCAATCTTCAAATCTTGGTTTTAAATGTGCGATATCAGGTTTCTGAACAAATGCATCTTTATTTAATGGATTAAATAAGCCTGTAGATCTAAAATTTTTTTCTACGATTGAAGAAATAAGCTCACCCAACTCTTTTGTTTTAACGTCTTGATAATTATTAGACTGAGGATCAACGTGTAAAGGGGAGACAGCTATTGGCAGGGGGTCAAGATTTCCTCTGGTGATATCAACTTCAATTAAACTATAAGCAATATTAAATTTAAATAAGAATAGTGTTAAAATATAAAATATTTTTTTCATTAATTAGTTAACCTTTTAGCATTTCCGTTGGGTTGAAATTTAATTGAATATCTTTCCATTTTTCATAACCTGTTTGTGGAACTCTAAGAGGTTGGCAGATTCTAACTGCTCTTAGCGCACTCTCGGCTAAAATTTTATAAAATTTTTGTCCTGGTCTATTCATTCTTTCATGGTCTAAGATCTCAGACTTACTTATAGTTCCATCTTGTTTTAATTCTAGCTTAATTCTAACTAAAAGATCATCATCGTAAGGTAATCCTAAAGGAACTGTCCAGCATCCAAATATTTGAGCTCTTAAAGCATCTGCTTCAGAAAGAGTTAACCCTGATGCAAAAGAATTTTTAACACTGCTTTGGGTGAGTTTTTTTTTGCTTTTTTCAACTTTTGTACTTTCTTCTTTTGCCTTGTCAATTAAAGCCGCTATTTGATTGGTGTCAATAATTTCTTTTTTTTCAAATTCTGAGGCTTGTCCTATTTCAGGTTTGATTTCCTCTGGATTTTGTTTTTTTTTAATTAATTTTTTTTTTTGGTCTTGTTCTTTGGGTAAAGGAATTCGGTCGGGTTTTTCTTTAGCTTTTGCAGCTGGTGGGGCCTGTTCAGAGACCACTCTTTTTTCTTCTTTTTTTACTTTCTCAATAACTTTTCTAGCTTTTGGAGCAAATGGAATATTTGTCTTGTCGGAAATTTGAATAAGCTCAACGGAAATAATTGGCGGTAAATCAACCGGTTGTCTAATCATGAAAGGTAAACTTAACACAGTCAGCAAAATCATGACTGCATGAAAGGATAAAGAATAAATTAAACTTCTTGTCATTTTTCATTTAGTTCTTATATGGCTCTGAAATAAGTGCTACTTTTGAAAATCCAGCACCTGATAAAGTTCCCATAATTTCTAGAACTCTTCCATAATTTATATTTTTATCCCCCCGCACATAAATTCTTGTATCGGTTCTATTTTTTGCAATTGCTAGTAATTTTGGAATAATTTTTTCAGAGGAAACTTTGCTCTCTTGTATAAAAACTTCTCCTTTGGAATTGATCGTTACTGTTAAAGGTTCTTGGTCATCTGGTAAGGAGTCTGCCGCTGATTCTGGTAGATCGACTTGTACACCAACAGTTAATAGAGGTGCTGTAACCATAAAAATAATTAGTAAAACTAACATCACATCAACAAACGGGGTCACGTTGATTTCGCTCATCGGTTCATTCCTAGAACGATTAAGTTTAAAAGCCATGATTTAGATTATAGATAAAAATCTTTTGCAAAAATTTTCAATTCTTGCACTGTACCTTCTAGAGTCGCTGTTAAATTTATTATAAGCTACTACAGCTGGAATAGCTGCGAGCAAACCTAAAGCAGTTGCAAATAAAGCCTCGGCGATACCTGGAGCTACAATGGCTAAGCTTGTATTTCTTGAAATGGCGATAGATTGAAAAGAATTCATAATTCCCCAAACAGTTCCAAATAAACCTATAAAAGGAGCTGTTGATCCAACAGTTGCTAAAAAAGTAAAATTTTTTTCTATTTCTTTGATTTGGTCGCCGGTAGAAATTTCTAAAATTCTTTCGACTCTAGCGCTTTGAACTGCACTAGTTTTTGATTTTGTTTTTACTAATTCGTTCATCGCTTGTTGAAATATTTTAGTTAAAGGGTCGTCAGTTTTAGCAGGTAAAGAATTGTTTAAACTTTCAGCTGATTTAGCTTTCCAAAATTTATTTTCAAACTCTGAAGTAGATAAATTAATTTTTTTAAATACCTTGTATTTATCAAATATCAAAGCCCAAGAATATATTGAGCTAGATAATAAAAGCAAGATCACGAATTTAACTACAAAATCTGCGCGTATAAAAAGTTGCCAAAGTGAAAAGTCATTTACCCCACCTAATCCAACAACTTGAGCTGCTATTTCTTGTTCCATGTTAGTGAGGTACTTGTAGAATGTGTCATGAATTTGACAGCTTTATTATCTTTTGTGTTTACTTTAGTTCACTTTGTTTCTTCTTTAAATCTAGTTTCGCTGTAATATCTGGCGATTAATATAGCATCTGACTTGTTTACATCTTTTTTTTTGGATAGTTTGTCTGCAATAGACGGATACATTTCAATAGCCTTTGTTCTACTGGCATCTTTGGACGAGTTAATTAATTCAAAATGTTTTTTCCACTTTGCTGGCCTGACAAAAAAAATAGGCAACCCTAAAGCCGCACAAATACCTTTGATTGCACCAAAAGTTTGGCCAAAATTAAACATACTAGTTACTCCTTGACCGGGCATTGCGTTGACTTGTTCCACAACCATTACTGTGTCTTCTATATCTTTAATATTTTCTTTAATTAATTGAACAAGAAAAGCACTATTTAACTGCCTTTTATTTTTTTTTCCATCAGCCATAACTGGCATATCAAACATTTCTTTTATCTTATTGTTTTCTAAGATTGCAATTCCTCCGCTTAAGCCTGGGTCTATACCAATAATTCTCATATGCTAATTTATATGAATATTACAGTTTACAAATGTATTCTGCACATCATCATCATCTTCTAAAGTTTCAAGCATCTTAATAACTGCATCACTTTCTTCTCTGGAAATATCTAAATAGGTTTGTGGTCTCCACTCTATGCCAGAATAGAAAAAACTATCTATATTTTTTTCAATTTCACTTTTTATTTTATAGAAATCTTCTCTTTCTGTTAAAATTTCATGATATTCTGAGTTACTAAAACAATCTTTAGCATTAGCATTAATTGACAAATCAAGAATTTTTTCATCAGAAATCTTATCTTTGGCAACATGTAAGATGCCACAAGAAAAAAAATAGTGTGACGTAGAACCTGTTTCTCCTAACCTGCCGCCACTTTTTTGTAAAATAGTTCTTAAGTTAGAAGCTGTTCTATTTTTATTGTCAGTCAATGTTTCAATAACCAAAGCAACGTTATGAGGTCCAAAGCCTTCATATCTTAAACTTTCATAGTTTTTATTTACATCTATTTCTGATTTATTAATTGCACGAGTAATATTTTCTTTTGGCATATTAGCTTCTCTTGATGCTTGAATCGCAGCTCTTAATCTTGGATTACTGTCAGGATCTTTAGCACCAAGTTTTGCCGCAACGGTAATTTCTCTGGATAACTTAGCAAAGATTTTAGATCTTTCTTTGTCTTGCTTTCCTTTTTTGTGTTTAATTCCAGCCCAATGTGAGTGACCTGCCATGTTAATTATTTAAAACTCCTCCGTATAGAAATCTTTCAATTTTATTAGCTAAACCTGTAAGAGCATCAGCTTCTACAATTATACCCGAAAGTGTTGATTGGCCTAAAGCAGGAAAATGTCTTTGTGCTTTAGAGTCGTTTAAAAATTTCATAATTGAATTTTCTTTATTCATTCCAATTACTGAGTTGTAGTCTCCACACATACCGATATCTGTTTGGTAGGCCGTGCCATTGTCTAAAATTCTTGTATCAGCTGTCGGAACATGAGTGTGGGTACCAACAACTGCTGTTGCCTTGCCATCAAAATAATGGCCCATAGCCATTTTTTCACTTGTTATTTCTCCGTGCAAATCAACTATTATAAAATCTGCATTTTCTTTTAGTTTAATTTTATTTTGTAAATTTTTTGCAGCAGCAAATAAATCTTCTGTTTTTTTCATAAAAACATTGCCCATCAAATTAATAACGGCCACTTTGTACTTTTTATTTTTAGATAAAAAAATTCCATATCCATTACCGGGTGATCCAGCGGCTAAATTTTCAGGTCTTAATAGTCTTTCTTCTTTAGATATAAATTCTGCAGTTTCCTTTTTATCCCAAATATGATTTCCAGAAGTTATAACATCAACTCCTAGATTGAGCAGTTCATTAGTAATATCTTTGGTTATTCCTTTGCCGTCTTCAGCTGCATTTTCTCCATTTATGATGGTAAAGTCTATTCTCTTGTCTTTAATAATTTTTCTTAAATTTTCTTGTATTGCTTTTTTTCCAGAATTTCCCATCAAATCACCAAGAATTAATATTTTCATTTTTTTATACCTTTTTCGGTAAGGATATAATCTAATTTTATATCTAAGTTTGACACTGGAAGTTTATTGTATTTTTGAAATGAAAATGCAACGCCAATTGTTATTATTTTATTTTTTTTTTTTAAAAACTTATTTAAAAACTTGTCATAAAAACCCTTACCGTATCCCAATCTATTATTATTGTTGTCAAAAGCTAAAAGTGGAACCAACATAAAGTTTGGAACTAAAGATTTACTCGCAATACAAGGCTCCAACATTCCAAACTCATTTACTTTTAAAGGGTCTAAGTACCGCCACTCAACAAAGGTCATTTGGTTGTTAGGTTTTGTAATGGGTAGAAGTGTTTTTATTTTTATTTTTTTTATTGATTGAAAAAGCCTTAATACATTAACCTCATAATTCGAAGGATAGTAAAGTGAAAGAGTGTTTGATGTATTTTTTTTTTGTTTTTTTAAAAATTGTATTAAAGGATAAAAAAACTGAGAAGAAATCTCAAAGTATTTTTTTTTTCTAATAACTAACGCTTTTTTTCTAATAGCAATTTTTTGTTGCATTACTGAAGTTCAGATTTCAATTCGGTATTGCTGATAATATCCTGCAAAGATTTTGTTGTTCTGTCCAATGTTGATTCATATAGAGAATTGCTTTCTTCGATCATTACTCTAAGTTTATCAATTTCTATATTCAAATTATTTACTTCTGAATCTTTCTTTTCTTTGTATTGAATGGCTAAAGATTTCATTTCTAAAAACTTTTTAGATATATCATCTAATTTATTTTTTTGAGAAACTACTTTTTGTTTTAAATTAAAATAATCATCTACAATCTTTATTGTGGTAATTAAGAGTAACTTATTTTCGCCTATACTACCTAACTGATCTTTAAGTTCATTATGTTTTTTATCTAAAAAATTTGTAAGTTTTTTTAAAGACTCTTCCTGTCCATCATCACATGAGAGCAAATAATCTTTGTTATTAAATTTAATACTTACATTTGCCATTTGTCTATTTCCTCAACTAATTCTTCTGTTTCCTGACTAAGTTCGTCAATTTCTTTGCTAAATTTTTCTTGAAGTTCAGATTTTTTATTTAATTCTTGTTCTAAGCTTGTTATTTTATTTTTTAAATATTTTTGCTCTCTTAAAAGTTCATTGTGTCTTTTTTCAAGTTCATTCTTTTCATTTATGAAATAATCTCTTTCTTTGTTCAATTTGCTCAATGTTGCGGAGTCATGTGAATAACTATTTGAAAGATTGCTTAATTTTTCAATAAGATTGTTTAAATTTTTTTCTTTATTTGCTAAGTTATTCATTTAAATCATATTATTAATTCATAAAATTAAATCTACAAAGGTTTTATAATTTTGACTACAAATTTAAATCAATTAGCAAATGCATTGAGGTTTTTATCCATAGATGCTGTGCAAAAAGCTAATTCGGGTCACCCTGGAATGCCAATGGGGATGGCAGATGTTGCTACAGTGCTATTTAAAGACCATTTAAAATTTAACCCTAAAAACCCAAGTTGGGTCAATCGTGATAGATTTATTTTATCAGCTGGTCATGGTTCAATGTTGCTTTATTCATTGCTTTATCTAACTGGTTATAAAGATTTTACAATTGATGAACTTAAAAATTTTAGGCAAATGAATTCTATTTGTGCTGGCCACCCAGAGTACAAAAGAAATTCTGGTATTGAAACCACGACAGGACCTCTTGGTCAAGGTTTGGGCAATGCGGTTGGTTTAGCAATAGGAGAAGAAATATATAGAAAAAAATTTAGTTCAAATGTTGTTGACCACAAAACATATGTCATTGCTAGCGATGGAGATTTGATGGAAGGTATTAGTCATGAAGTGATGAGCTTAGCGGGACACTTAGGATTAAAAAATTTAATTGTATTTTTTGATAATAATAAAATTTCCATAGATGGACCTACATCTTTAAGTGTTTCTGATAACTATAAAAAAAGATTTGAATCTTACGGTTGGAATTTTATTGAAGTGAACGGTCATAACCATAAGCAAATTTCTAACGCAATAAAAAAATCTTCTAAGTCAAAAAAGCCAAATATTATTTCTTGCAAAACCGTTATTGGTTTTGGCTCACCTAATAAATCTGGTAAAGCTTCTTCTCATGGCTCGCCTTTAGGTGATGACGAGATAGCACTTGTTAGAAAAAAATTAAAATGGCCTCATGCTTCTTTTAAAATACCTGAAGATATTTTAAACACTTGGAAAAAAATTGGAGAAAAAGGAGATTCGTTAGAAAAAAAATGGTCTTCAAATTTAAATAAAAAAAATTCTAAAATAAAAAAAGAATTAGAATTAATTCAAGATAATATAAATTTAAATAATCTAGATACTTTAATAAATGCAGAAAAAGAGAAATATTTTAAAGAAAAACCCAGTAAAGCTACAAGAGAATGCTCATCAATAACTATAGAAGCAGTGACGAAACTGCTTCCAGAGATTATTGGTGGTTCTGCTGATTTAAGTGGCTCTAATAATACTAAAACAAAAAATTCAAAAATTATTTCTTCAAAAGATTTTAACGGCAACTATATTCATTATGGAATAAGAGAACACGGTATGGCCGCCGTCATGAATGGCTTGGCCTTGTACGGTGGACTAATTCCATATGGAGGAACTTTTTTAATTTTTTCTGATTATTGTAAACCATCTATCAGATTGTCAGCATTAATGGGTTTAAAAGTCATCTATATATTTTCACACGACTCTATTGGTTTAGGAGAAGACGGACCGACACACCAACCTGTTGAGCAGCTAGCGGGGTTAAGAGCTATTCCAAATTTAAATGTTTTTAGACCCGCTGATATAAATGAAACTTTAGAGTGTTGGCAGATAGCTTTGAAAAGTAAAAACACACCGAGTGCTATAGCTTTATCAAGACAAAAATTACCTTATATAAACCCTTCTCACTCGAAAGAAAATAAGAGTGAACTTGGTGCATATATAGTAAATACAACATCACAAAATAATGAAGTAACATTAATTGCTTCTGGTTCTGAAGTTGAGTTGGCTCTTCAGGCACAAAAAGAATTAAAAGAGATAAACGTAGAATCAAAAGTTGTTTCTATGCCTTGCCAAGAATTGTTTGATCAGCAAAGTAGTGATTATAAAAATGAAATTATTAATAGAGAGGTTCCTACAATTACTATTGAAGCAAGTAGTGTGTGTAGTTGGGAAAAATATTCTAAAAATAATATGAGCATAGAAACTTTTGGTGAAAGCGCGCCTTTTAAAGAAGTTTATAAACATTTTAATTTAACTAGTGCTAAAATAGTAGAGCTTACTAAAAAACTAATTAAAAAATAATCTTTAAATCTTTATGCAAGGAATAAAATATTTTCCTCAAGACCTTAATATTGAAGGCAAAAGAATTATTGTCAGAGTAGACCTTAACGTTCCTTTAAAGGATAAAAGAATTCAGGATTCTACCAGGATTGAGCAAGTACTACCCTTTTTAAAGGACCTGGTAAAAAGAAAATCAAAAATTATTTTAATTTCTCACCTGGGAAGACCTAATGGTATAAAAGATAGTGCTTTATCTTTGTTGCCTGTCTACAAATATTTAAAAGAAAAACTTGATACTAATATGTATTTTTATACAGGAGAAATTAACGATGAAGTTAAAACAAAAAGCTCATACTTAAAAGATAGTGAAGTTCTCTTGATAGAAAACATAAGATTTTTTAAAGAAGAAACTGAAAACGATGAAAGTTTCTCAAAAAAATTGGGAGAACTTGGTGAAATATATATTAATGATGCTTTCTCTTGTTCTCATCGAAAGCAATCATCTATTTACAATATCACAAAATTTGTAAAAGAAATTTATGCAGGTCCTCTTTTAAAAAAAGAAATAGCGGCAATTGATTTAGTGATTAAAAACAAAAAAGACCCAGTTACGTGTATTATTGGTGGATCAAAAGTTTCAACTAAAATAGGCATTATTTTCAATCTACTCAAGAGCGTAAGTAACATTATTATTGTTGGTGCAATGGCTAATAGTTTTTTAGCATACAAAAAATATGAAATTGGTAAATCATTAAAAGAAACAAATTCTGATGAAGTGGTTAAAAAAATTTTGGTGGAAGCAGAAGTAAATAAATGCAAAATTTTAATTCCGGAAGATTGCCTGGTGTCAAAAAGTTTTGAAGGTCGGGCTATTTCGAAAGATATAAAATTTGTTGATAAGGATGACATTATTTTAGATGTTGGTCCTAAAACTATAAAAATTATTGAAGAAATTATAGATAACTCAAATACTATTATGTGGAATGGTCCCGCGGGCTACTACGAGAGTAAAAATTTTGCACTAGGTACTAATGCTATTGCTCAAAGAATTTCTGAAAATACCAAAAATAGATCTCTAATTTCTGTTCTCGGCGGTGGTGATACAGTTTCTGCTATAAATAAAAGTGGTCTTGAATTGTCTTTTACTCACTTATCAACAGCGGGTGGTGCATTTTTAGAGTACCTTGAGGGAAAAGACTTGCCTGGACTAAGTGTTTTAAAATAAATATTATTCGATGTCTTTAGAAGAAATAGCAAAAAAAATTTGTGCCAAAGGAAAAGGGATATTAGCTGCCGATGAAAGTACTGGCACAATGGATAAAAGATTAACTAGCGTTGGTGTCGAGTGTACAGACATAAATCGATTAAATTTTAGAGAAGCTCTTTTTACTGCAGGTGCGATGAAAAGTTATATTGGTGGTGTTATTCTTTTTGACGCAACTATCAGAGAAAAAACAAGCTCGGGTATTTCTGTTCCTGAATTAATTAAAAAAAATAACTCCGTTGTTGGAATTAAAGTAGACAAAGGAGCAAAAAAATTAGCTGGCTCACCTGGAGAAACCGTTACAGAAGGGTTGGACGGATTAAGAGAAAGATTAAGTGAATATTATAAACTTGGTGCAAGATTTACAAAATGGAGAGCTGTTTACAATATTGGAAAAAATTCCCCATCAGTTCAGAGCATTAAATCTAACGCTCAAGCATTAGCAAGATATGCTGCATTGGTTCAAGAAGCTAACATGGTACCAATTGTTGAGCCTGAAGTTTTAATGGATGGCGATCACAATATCGATACCTGCTACAAAATAACAACAGATGTTTTGAATGAATGCTTCAATGAATTAGCAATTCAAAAAATTGCTCTAAAAGGTATTGTGTTAAAACCAAACATGGTTGTGCCGGGTTTTGAAAGTTCGAAAAAAGCAACTTCAGAAGAGATAGCCAAAAAAACATTAGAATGCTTGAAAAAAAATGTTCCAAGCGATGTGCCTGGAATAGCATTCTTGTCAGGTGGCCAGTCAGAGCAAGAAGCGACGCACAACTTAGATTCAATTAACAAAATTAATGATACAAATTTTCTTATCACCTACTCTTATGGAAGAGCTTTGCAAAAAAGTGCTTTGAAAACATGGTCAAAAGAAATGAGTAACACAAAAGCCATTCATGAAGTTTTTAATCATAGAGCAAAAATGAACGGACTTGCTTCTAAAGGTGAATGGTCTCGAGCGTTAGAAGTTTGAAACGATTTATATATTTAATATCTCCCAGTAAAATTTATTCAAATTTTTATGAAGATTTAGAAAATGTCTTGTCATCTAAAAAAGTTTCCTTTTTTCAACTAAGGTTAAAAAGAATGCCGAAAAATTTAATTATAAAAATTGCAAAAAAAATAAGAACAATTACAAAAAAAAATAAAGTAAAATTCATAATTAATGATGACTCTAAATTAGCTAAAAAAGTTAATGCTGACGGGTGTCATATAGGTCAGCTTGACAATACGGTTCGCTTAGCAAGAAAAGATATTAGAAAAAAAATTATAGGCGTTACCTGTCACAATTCTAAAAAACTTGCTTTAAAAGCTTCTAAAGACATGGCTGACTATCTTGCTTTTGGATCTTTTTTTAAATCAAAACTTAAGCCCAATGCAAAAAAAACAAATTTAAAAATATTATTGTGGGCCAAAAAAAATATTAAAAAACCAATTGTTGTAATAGGTGGGATTAATGATAAAAATTATAAAAAACTATTGAACAAAGGTGCGAATTATATTGCAATATCAACTTTTATTTGGAATAACCCATTTTTAAAACCAGAGATTGCAATTAAAAAATTTATATAAATGAAAATTACAGCAGTTGAAGTTAAACCAGGGATGATCATTGAGCACAAAAATGATTATTGGAGCGTACTAAAGGCTCAACATGTAAAGCCTGGAAAAGGTGGTGCTTTTAATCAAGTTGAACTTAAAAGTATTATCAAAGGAACAAAATTAAATGAAAGATTTAGATCTAGTGAAACTGTTGAAAAAGCTGAGTTAGAAGAAAAAAAATTTAATTTTTTATATTTAGATGGTGAAAATTGTCATTTTATGGATAATAAAACTTTTGAACAAATCTCTATTTTAAAATCTTTAATTGATGAAAAATATAAACTCTTGAAAGAAAATTTAGAAGTAACTATTTCTTTTTTGGATGAAAAACCAATATCAGTAGATTTACCTAATAACGTGGAATGTATTGTAGATGTAACTGATGCAGCTATAAAGGGCCAGACTGCAGCATCTTCTTATAAACCTGCCACACTTGATAATGGAGTAAAAATAAACGTCCCCCCTTTTATCGAATCTGGAAATAAAATTATTCTTGATACAAGAACATTAGAGTACGTAAAAAAAGTCAATTAATGAGACTAAACTCACCTCGTATGACAGTGATTTATAACGCTTGCATGAAAGCATCTAAATCATTGATCAGAGATTTTGGAGAAATTGAAAAACTTCAAGTTTCAGCTAAAGGACCAGCTGATTTTGTCACTACCGCTGACAAAAGAACAGAAAAAATAATTATAGAAGAATTATTAAAAGCTCATCCAGATTATGGAATATTAAGTGAAGAAATTGGTGAAATTAATAAAGAAAACAAAGACCATAGATGGATTATTGATCCTATAGATGGGACACTTAACTTTTTAAATGGTATTCCGCATTTTGCAATTTCTGTTGGATACGAAGAAAAAGGTGAAATAGTTTGCGGGTTAATATTTGATCCAATTAAAAATGAAACTTTTTTTGCTGAAAAAGGTTCTGGAGCATTCTTTAATAATTCAAGAATAAGGGTTTCCAAAAAAAATAAATTAAAAAATTCTATTTTAGTAACTGGTGGTCCTAAATTTAATAGTTCAAAAAAAAATGATATTTTTCAAGAATATATTAAAATTTCTAATTTGGTAGATGCACCTGTTAGAAAATTTGGAAGCGCTGCTCTTGGAATGAGCTATGTTGCTGCAGGAAGATTTGACGCTTATTGGGAATGGGAGTTAAACTATTGGGATATAGCAGCAGGGATAGTTATCTTAAAAGAAGCTGGAGGTTTCATTGAGTTTATAGAGCCTGGAACAATAAATTCAACAAAGAGGAATATTCTTGCCACCAACTCAAGTATTCAAGACGAACTTAAAGCTGCTTTAATAAAAAAAAATATTGAGTAAGTTAATCTTATAAGATAAAAGACCATTTATGAAAAAAGAAATACATCCTGATTATCATAAAATTAAAGTTGTAATGACTGATGGAAGTGAGTTTGAAACAAGATCTACTTGGGGCAAAGAAAATGATGTTATGAAGCTTGATATAGATCCAAAATCTCACTCAGCTTGGACAGGTGGAACACAAAAAATTTTAGATAAAGGGCGTGTAAGTAAATATAATAAAAAATTTGCTGACCTTAGAAATAAGAAATAATAATTTATGTCTGAAATTCCTTTTATGCCAAAAGCTACAGCTGTTTGGCTTGTAGAAAATAGCACGTTAACATTTAAACAAATTGCTAACTTTTGTAGTTTGCACGAACTAGAAGTTAAAGGCATAGCCGATGGAGATGTTGCCAAAGGTATTAAAGCATACAATCCAATACTTGCTGGACAGCTTTCAAGAGAAGAAATTGATCTTTGTTCTAAAGATTCTAGTAGAAATTTAAATTTAGTTCAACGTGCCGAAGAAGTTCAAGTTAAAGAAAGAAAAAAACCGAAATACACTCCTCTTTCAAAACGACAGGACAGGCCTGATGCAGCTTTATGGCTTTTAAAAAACTATGCAGAATTTACTGACGGACAAATTTCAAAACTTGTAGGAAGCACAAAAGGTACGGTGTCATTAATTCGAAAAAGAAGTTATTGGAATTTCTCAAATTTAAAAGCTAAGGACCCCGTAATACTTGGTTTGTGTTCACAAGATACATTTGAAAAATCTTTAGAAAAAGCAAAACGAAGGGTTGAAAGAGAGAAAAAAGCTAAAATTAAAGAAGAAAAATTAAAAGCTACTATAGAAGTTAGTAAAGAAAATTCCTAAAAAACTCTAAAACTAATCTACTTCAAACTAGACAATCTACAACTAAGGTGCTACTTAGCGATCTTAATTTAACAGGAGTATTTTATTAAAATAGAAGTAAAAGATAATAACGTAGAACAAGCTTTAAGAGTTTTAAAAAGAAAACTTCAAAAAGAAGGTTTTTTTAAAGTGGTTAAAATGAAAAGCACTTACGAAAAACCATCTGAAAGAAAAAAAAGACTCACTGAAGAAAATATAAAAAGAGTAAAAAAACTTCAAAAGCTTAAAAATAGAATTTAACTTAATTAAAAATTAAAAGGTTTGCTATGCCAACAGGTAAGGTTAAGTGGTTTAATTCAAAAAAAGGCTATGGATTTATTACAGAAGATGAAACAGAAAGAGACATTTTTTTACATGTTTCTACTTTAGAGAATTCTAAATTAAGAACTTTAAAAGAAGAACAACAACTTGAATTTGAGGTAAAAAAAGAAAACAACAAACTTCAAGCTATAAACTTAAAAAAAATTTAAGTTTTTATCGCGGGGTGGAGCAGTCTGGTAGCTCGTCAGGCTCATAACCTGAAGGTCGTAGGTTCAAATCCTACCCCCGCAACCAAGAAAAAATTATGACGAAAGATATTAGAAACATTACAATTATTGCTCACGTTGACCATGGTAAAACTACTATGATTGATAATTTAATGAAGCAGAGTGGCTTATTTAGAGATAATGAAGTTGTTGAAGAAAGAGTAATGGATTCTGGAGAGCTTGAAAAAGAAAGAGGGATTACAATTTTAGCAAAACCTGCTTCTGTAGATTGGAAAGATTCTAGAATTAACATCATAGACACGCCAGGTCACAGAGATTTTGCTGCTGAAGTTGAGCGTGTTTTAATTATGGCGGATGGGGCTTTATTACTTATAGACTCAGCTGAAGGTGTGATGCCACAAACAAAATTTGTTTTGGCAAAAGCTCTTAAACAAGGTCTTAGGCCAATTGTAATAATAAATAAATTAGATAAAGCCGATCAAAGAGCAAGTGAAGTTTTGGATGAAACTTTTGACTTATTTGTAAGCTTAGATGCTAACGAGGAACAATTAGATTTTCCGGTACTTTATGCAAGTGGAAGATCTGGATGGGCAGCTAAAGAGGTTGACGGTCCAAGAGAAAATCTTCATCCCATTTTAGATTTAATTTTAGAACATGTTAAACCAGCAAAATTAGATAAAGAAAAACCTTTCGCCATGCTGTCTACACTTTTATATGCTGATAGTTTTTTAGGAAGAAGTTTAGTCGGAAAGATAACTCAAGGTAGAGCTAGAGCAAATCAACAAATTAAAGCTATAAATCTTAAAGGTGAAAAAGTTGACGAAGGAAGATTAACAAAAATTTTTAGATACGAAGGCACAAAAAGAGTTCCAATTGAAGTTGGTGAGGCTGGTGATATTGTTATTATTGCCGGACTAGAAAAAGCCAATGTTGCTGATACTATCTGCGATATGGAGGTGACCGAGGCTATTAGTGCCACACCGATCGATCCTCCAACAATGTCAATTACGGTCACAGTAAATAGCTCTCCTTTAGCGGGAACAGAAGGAAAAAAATTAACCAGCACACAAATAAGAGACAGGCTGATGTTAGAAGCGGAGAACAATGTGGGTATTTCATTTGGAGAGAATGAAAATAGAGACTCTTTCGTTATTAGTGGCAGAGGTGAACTAATGTTAGAAATTTTATTAACACAAATGAGAAGAGAAGGATTTGAAATGACAGTAAGCCCTCCAAAAGTATTGTTTCAAAAAGATAATTCTGGAAATAAATTAGAACCTATCGAGGAAGTCACAGTGGACTTAGATGAAGAGTACTCATCAAAAGTTATAGATTCTATGAACAGAAGAAAAGGTCAAATGATTGACCTTAAAGATACGGGTAAGAATAAAAAACGTATAATATTTCATGCCCCAACAAGAGGTTTAATGGGATACACAAGTAGATTTTTAACACTAACCAAAGGTAACGGGGTGATTAATAGAATATTTCATTCTTTTGGAGCGTATACAGGAGATCTTGAGGGTAGAAGAAATGGAGCTTTAATTTCAATGGCGTCTGGAAAAGCTGTTGCGTTTGCAATTTTTAATCTTCAAGCAAGAGGTGAGATGTTTGTTACACATAATGATGCAGTTTACGAAGGTATGATCGTTGGTCTGTCATCAAAAAGTGGTGACCTAGAAATAAATGTTATGAAAGGAAAGCAATTAACAAATATGAGAACTCAAGGAACAGACGAGAATGTTGTCTTAACCCCCGTAAGAAAAATGTCAATTGCAGAGCAACTAAGCATGCTAAATACAGATGAGGCATTAGAAATTACACCAAAATCTCTTAGATTAAGAAAGTCTATGTTAAATCCTCACGACAGAAAAAGGAAATCTAAAGCTTCTTAAAGTCTAAATTTAGATTTTTTACTATCATCTAAAAAACCTTTAACGGTATCAAGTGTCAATTGGTTAAAACTTTTACCAAAAGAAGTGATTTGATTAATTATTTTTGGCGGCATTGTTATTATATGGCAGCCCAATTGCTTTGCTTGAATAAAGTTATATGCCTCTCTAGTGCTGGCCCATAATATTTCAATATTTTTATATTTTTTTACTTTTAAAATACTTTTTTTAAATATTGGAAGTGGGTCTTTACCTTTATCGGCCATTCTACCTGCAAAAATTGATATGATAGATTTTGTTTTTTTGTCTAAACATTTAAATACTTTGTTTACCTGTTCAAAAGAATAAATTGCAGTAATATTTAGTTTTATTCCTTTTGCACTCAACTCTTTTATAACTGGTCCCATAAATTTTCCTTTTGAATTAACAACTGGTATTTTCACATAAACATTTTTTGCCCAAATATTTATTTTATAAGCTTGTTCAAGCATCTTTTTTTGATCGTCAGCAAAAACCTCAAATGATATTGGTTTTTTCTTACAAATTTTTAAAATTTTAAAAGAATAATCTTTGTAATTTTTTGCACCTGAGATTCTCATTAGGCTTGGATTTGTTGTAAAACCATCAACAATAGATTTATTATTAAAGAGTTTTATGGTTTCGTAATCGGCACTATCACAAAATATTTTTGTTTTCATTAATCTAAGTGTTTAATTATATCTTCTGTCATTTTTTTTGCATCTGCAAACAGCATTAAAGTATTATCTCTATAAAAAAGCTCATTATCAACACCTGCATAACCCGGGGACATACTTCTTTTCACAAACAAAACAGATTTACACTTCTCCACGTCTAGAATTGGCATCCCAAATATAGGACTTTTAGGGTCTGTTTTTGCGACAGGGTTGGTAACATCGTTTGCTCCAATTACATAAGCTACATCAGTATTAGCAAAATCATTATTGATATCATCAAGTTCAAAAACCTCGTCATAAGGGACATTAGCTTCTGCTAGCAAAACGTTCATGTGGCCTGGCATTCTTCCTGCAACAGGATGAATAGCATAGCTAACCTTAACGTCATTTTTTTTTAATTTATCTACCATTTCTCTAAGTGCGTGTTGTGCTTGTGCTACAGCCATCCCATAACCAGGAACAATTATTACAGAAGAGGCATTTTTCATTAAAAAAGCTGCATCTTCTGCGTTTCCACTTTTAACTGGTTGTTGTTCTGTTTTTTCTTTTATGTTGTTAGATGAACTGTCAGTACCAAATCCACCAAGAATAACGTTTAGGAATGACCTGTTCATACCTTTACACATTATGTATGAGAGGATTGCACCAGAAGATCCTACTAATGCTCCGGTAATAATCAAAGCAGTATTTTCTAGTGTAAATACAATTCCTGCAGCAGCCCATCCAGAGTAAGAATTAAGCATTGATATTACAACTGGCATATCCGCACCACCAATTGGAATTATAATTAAAAAACCAATAAGTAATGAAGCTACAATTAATATCCAAAAAATTTGTGTAGATTGATTTACAATTAAGTATCCTATTAAGGATATTATTAAAATTCCTAATAAAGCATTTAAATAATGTTGACCAGGAAATGTAATTGGCGATCCAGACATTAAACCCTGAAGTTTCATAAAGGCAATTATTGATCCTGTGAAAGTTATTGCTCCTATGGACACTCCAAGCCCCATCTCAATAATACTTGCTGTTTTAATATTTTGAAAAGCACCAAGACCAAAAGAGTCTGGGCTATAGTAAGCAGATATAGCAACTAGCACAGCTGCGAGTCCAACTAAACTATGAAAACCAGCAACAAGTTGGGGCATGGCAGTCATTGGTATCTTGAATGCTATAATACCTCCTATGATTCCACCAATAGAAAGAGCTATAACGAAGTAAATCAAATTATTAAAAAAAATATCTACAGATAAAATAGAAACTACTATTGCTAGTATCATACCTGCTATACCAAAAAAATTTCCCATTCTTGAAGTTTCAGGTGAAGATAGTCCTCTCAGCGCTAGAATAAAAAATACTCCAGTTACTAAAAATAGTATTGATGATAAATTAGCTGACATTATTTATTTTTCTTTTTTTTCTTTTTTTTTGTACATTTTCAGCATTCTTTGAGTAACTAAAAATCCACCAAAAATGTTAATGGCAGCTAAAGTAACAGCAACAAATCCTAATATGTTTGAAAAAGATATACCGCTTCCATTTAAAGAACTGAAAGAAGCAATGATGGCACCAACTATTATTACTGAAGAAATTGCATTAGTTACAGACATTAGAGGAGTGTGTAGAGATGGCGTAACACTCCAAACAACAAAATATCCTATAAATATCGAAAGGATAAAAATACTAAGTCTAAATATAAAAGGATCAATTTCCATAATCTTATTCTTTAATTAGTGTTTTAGATATTATTTCATCTTCTAGGTTAATGTTAAATTCTTTTCTTTCTTTACTATAAAGATTTCGTACAAAACTAAACAAATTTTTTGCATATAAACTTGAGGCTGTTGATGGCAGTTTATTCATTAAGTTTTTAATACCAATTATTTTTATTCCATTAATAATATTAATTTTATCAACTGTTGAGTAAGCTGAATTACCACCTTGTTCAGCTGCTAAATCATATATTATTGAGCCTGGCTTCATCAATTTTACAAGTTCTTCATTTAAAATTCTTGGTGCAGGTCTTCCGGGTATAAGAGCTGTACAAATTACTATATCATTTTTAATCATTGCTTCTTTTAAAAGATTGGCTTGTTTTTTTTTAAATTCTTCACTAGCTTCTTTTGCATAACCGCCTGCTGTTTCCAAGTTTTCTTCTTCTTCTACCATTAAGAATTTTCCCCCTAGACTTTCTACTTGTTCTTTTGAGGCAGCTCTAACATCTGTTGCTGAGACTATCGCTCCTAACCTCTTAGCTGTTGCGATAGCTTGTAGTCCGGCAACGCCTGCTCCAATAACTAACACTTTAGCTGCAGGCACTGTTCCTGCTGCTGTCATCATCATAGGAATTGCTTTTTCAAATTCATATATAGATTCTATTACAGCTCTATACCCAGCGAGATTAGATTGTGAAGAAAGTACGTCCATTGACTGAGCTCTTGAAATACGTGGCAAAAGCTCAAGCGAAAAAACGCTAATTTTTTTTTTTAAAACTTCTTTAAGTTTTTCTTGATTAATTGACGGGTTAAAAATTCCGACAAGAATGGTTTTTTCTTTTAAAGCTTTAGTTTCCTCGTCGGTTGGACAATTTACTTTTAATATTAAATTAGAATTATTAAATACTTCTTTTGAACTGCTATAAAACTTTACCCCAGTTTCCTCGTATTGATTGTCTTCAACACCTAAATGAATAGCATAATTTTTTTCTAAATTAACATTAAGACCTAAAGCTATAATATTTTTTGCGGTTTCAGGAGTAATTGAAACTCTCTTTTCTAAATTAATGTCTTCTTTTATAGATCCAACTATCATTTTTAAGAATGTATATTTAGAGTAAGGTTATGGCTAAAATTACTAAAAGTAAAATTACTGCTACAGTTGCGAATAAAACAAGTTTAGTAAAGCCATTCCAAGTGTTTTTGTGATCTTGTTCTCCCATTTAATTAACCTTGACGAGCTTTATATCTGGGATTTTTTTTATTAATCACGTAGATTTTACCTCTACGCTTAACAATTTTTGAATTGAGATCTCTTTTTCTTAGTGATTTTAGTGAGCTTGCTATTTTCATAATTTTTAAAAGTTAGCCTGGCAACGTCCTACTCTTCCGTGTCTTAAGACAAAGTACCATTGGCGCTGAAGAACTTTACTTCCGAGTTCGGGATGGGATCGGGTGTGGCCTCTTCGCAATAATTACCAGGCATGAATATATAATATTTTTTTATTCTCATGTAAACAGTTAATTAACTTCCGTTAATGATATATTTGGTCTTAATTTACAAAAACCAAAAAAATAGTGGTGGGCCTTAATGGTTACGCTCCATTCTCTCGACAATGTCAATGTCGTGATTTACTAATAATCTAAAGGCCCAATTTGTTTATATGCACATAAACTGTAAAATAATTTATATTATACTTTGATCAAATCTTAATTAAGAATTTTTAATTCTTTATTGATTAAATTTTTTGGTACACAGAATTTTAAAATCTTTATACTAAGTTTGGTTAAGATTAAAAATTTTTCATATAGCGATGTATTAAAGTTAAAAATATTCCATATTAATAGCCTAATATGTTCTTTTGTTTCTATGTTGGAGCCTAAAACTCGAATAGTCTCAGATTTTTTATGGGGGGCTCTAATGTTAACTAATTTTTTATTTAAAAATTTTATTTTGTATTTTTGAAAAATTTTTAAATAGAGTGCATAATCTTGAGAATAAATGAATTTACTTGGATATCTACCAATTTTTTTTATAATTAATCTCCTGTACATTACTGATGAGTGTGCAAAAAAATTTCTTAATAAAAAAATTCTTGGTTTGATGTGTAGATTTTCTGGTAGAGTTGATTTTAATTTCGGGTAGGGTGTAATTTTTCCTTTCTGATTAATGTAATTAAAATCTGTGGCTAACAACGATAATTCTTTATCTAAATTAAATTCATTTAATTGGAATTTAATTCTATGCTTGTGTGCAACATCATCTGAATCAAGAATTGCTATAAAATCACCTTTACATTTTTTTAGACCAACATTTAAACAATTTGTTCGCCCAAGATTTTTTTTAAAAAAAAAAGTTTTAATTTTTTTATTTTTTATTTTTTTTAAAATTTTCTTGGAATTATCTGTTGAACCATTATCAATTGCAATTAGTTCCCAGTTTTTGTAACTTTGACTAATTATACTTTCTATAGCGTCTTTTAAATAATTTTGATGATTATATATTGTCATCAAAACAGATACTTTAGCATTTTTCATTATTTAATTTTAATACCATTTATAATATTAGATTTGCCAATTTCCTTGCTATCATGAATATTATTTAAAACATTTGTCACAACTGATAGTTTTGACAATGATTTAAAAGAGAACCAGATTCCTGGTGGTACAATTATAGAATAATTATTTTTTTTGTTTATAGTAATTTTTTTAATTTTTTTAATTTTTGATTTTGGATTAAAAAATGAAAAAATAATCTTACCAAAAGGTACGGCTAATATACATTGATTTTTGTAATGTATATTCCAGCCTTTTGTTTTATTTATTTTTACTTCGGAGAAGTATATTTCTCCAAATTTAGAAAAATTTTTACTATTCTTGTTTATAAATTTTATAATATCGCCTTTTTTATTACTTACTATTTTATTTTTTACAAATTTAATTGATTTTACTATCATGCATATATTTCTTAATTTGTTCTTCAGTCACTTTAATTGGGTTTTCTTTGTTTACTAAAACTCTTTTATACCAATCAACTGAAAGTTTTACACTGTCCTTTATATTATATGTTGGCGACCATTTTAAAAACTTTTTGGCTTTAGATATATCTAGTTGTAGATTCATTTGCTCGTAGAAGTTATTTTTTAATATTTTAATTTTACCTTTACCCCAAAAACTAACTAAATATTTAACTATTTTTTTAACGCTAGTTATCGTGTTAGGCTCAGTACCAAAATTCCAACTGCTTGAATAGTTTTTTGGGTGAATATATTGTTTTTGTGCAAGAATTAGATAGCCTTTCAAGGGTTCAAGTACAAATTGCCAAGGTCTATTAAAATTCGGATTTCTTAAAAAAATTGTCTTATTTTCTTTAATTGATTTTATACAGTCTGGTATTAATCTATTAGGAGCAAAATCTCCACCACCAATAACATTTCCAGATCTTACACTAGAAGCTCCAATTAATTTTTTTTTGTTAAAAAAACTTTTTTGGTATGATTTTAACATTATCTCAACAGACACTTTTGAAGCGCTATAAGGATCCTCGCCTCCCAGACGGTCATTTTCTTTAAACCCTTTAGAACCTCTTTTGCTTTCATAACACTTATCTGAAGTAGTAATTATTAAAGACTTGATAAATTTTGATTGCCTTGTAACTTCAAGTATATTTAAACCGCCCATACTATTTATATCAAAAGTCTGATGTGGAAATCTGTAGGAATCATATATTAATGTTTGTCCTGCAAAATGAAAAACTATACTAGGCTTAATTCTATTTATATAATTATTTAGTTTCTTGAAATTTCTTACGTCTAAAAATTTTAGTTCAATTTTTTTTTCTAATTTAAGTTGATGAAAAAGATTATTTTTTTTTTTTTTAGAAGCTACGCCATAGATATTAGCACCTAATAGTAATAAAAAGTTTGCTAACCAGGTACCCTTGAAACCAGTGATACCGGTAATTAGGATTTTTTTATTTTTATAAAATTTACTTATATTCCTCATTGATTGTTAACCTAACGTTCTTAATTTAATGTTTTTAAAGATTTAAAAAATTATTTTTTTCCAAGGAATTGATTTTGATTTTATTAATTTATTTAAAGAGATTTTATCTCTTAATGTGTCCATACACTGCCAAAAACCCTCATGCTTATATGCCATTAGTTGCCCCATTTTAGCTAATTTCTCCATTGGCTCTCTTTCTAGCATTATCTTATCACCTTCAATCAGGTCAAAAATTTTTTTATTAAACACAAAAAAACCACCATTAATCCATCCTTCTATTGTCTGTGGCTTTTCTTGAAATGAGTCAATTTTATTCCCTTTAATTTTTAATTCACCAAATCTAACTGGAGGTCTAACTGCTGTTAGTGTGGCTATTTTTTTATGTTTGTTGTGAAATTCTACTAATTTTTTTATATTTACGCTTGAGACTCCATCTCCATAAGTAAGCATGAATGTTTCTTCATTCTTCAGATGGTTTTTTAATCTAAGCAGTCGACCGCCAGTCATTGTATCTTTACCTGTGTAGACTAAATTAATATTTTTTGTATTTTTTTCTTTATAGTAATCCTTAATATATTTACTTTTGTAACCAAGGGCTAAAATAAAGTCTTTAAAATTATAATCTTTATAAATATTAATTATGTGCTCTAATATAGGTTCTTTTCCAATCTTAACCATTGGTTTTGGCTTGATTTTTGTTTCTTCTGAAAGGCGCGATCCATAACCGCCACATAAAATTACTGTCTTCATTTTTTATTCTATTTTAAATGTTTTATAATAAAATCACTTAAACTTTTATTGGATGTATTGCTAGAGTTTATAAATTTTTTATAATGCCATTTAAAAGCTTTCTTATCTATTTTAAATGTAGGGAATACAAAATCATTACTAACAGAGCTTATATTTAAATAATTGTATTTAAAAATTAATTTGAAAATTAGAAAAAATTTATAATAATGATAAGATTTATTCATTTCATTTGTTGTCAGTATAACTAATGGCTTATTGTAAATTATCGGAAAATTAATAGCTGTAGTTGATGGGTGTGTAAAAACTAGCTCTGAATCTCTAACTAGGTGAGCGGTCTCGTTCTTAATGCATGTTCTGTTGTTAAAAAAAAGTTTATATTTTTTAATTCTACATGTTGGGTGTAAAGCTATTACAACTTTTAACTTTAATTTTTTTTCTAATATTGAAAAAAAATTATTCATTTCTTTGTAATAAATCATTGAAATTGGTTTTTCCATTGTACCTAGAGTGTCTTTAAAATCATCATGAAATAGAAGGAAAGCATCTATAAAAACAGCGTATTTCTTTTTTATTAATTTTTTTTTTTTATTTTTAATTTCTAGAGTGTCAGTATAGTTAAGAGAAGGTGTTGATATTTTTTTTTTAGCATCTATTAAATTATTTACCGTACTTTTATCACCTGAATAAAATAAATAGTCTACTACAACTTTTTTTACATTTTTATTTTTAAAAAAAATGACTATTTTTGATAAAGTAGCTTTTAAAATAAAAAAAAAAAATATAAAAAAATATTTACTAAATAAAATTTTTTTTATAGCAATTTTGTTTAAAGCAGGATCTAAAAAAAATAAATTATCTGTAAAGAACGTAACAAGCTTAGTTTTTATTATACTTCTTATAAACGTAGATATCTTGGAAATAAAAAAACTATCTCCCAGTAGAAAAGTATGGTCTGGAGGATTTTTTTTAAGTGTGTTTTTTAGTTGAGTTAAATTATCTAAAATAAATAATTTATTAGATCTTAAATTTCTTTTAATATTTTTTTTTAAATGCGGTGAATAAATTTTGCTTAAATCATAAATTGTAATATTAAAAAATTTTGATAGATTTTCTAATTCATATCTCTTTTGATAAATATTATTGAATTTATATTGAAAGATATATGCTATTTCTTTTTTCATATTTAAAAGTAAAAAGTTGTAAGCGCGAACATAGCTAAAAGTTATAACTCACCAACATCATTCCACTGATCCTCATTCATTGGAAATACACCTACTTTTCCACCTTTTTGTTTAACTTTTTTAATCAGAACATCCATTTCAAAAAATTTATTTTTTGGAATTAAATTGATAATATCTGGCTTCAATAAATATAAACCAGTATTAACTAAAAAATTTATTTTAGGTTTTTCTACTATTTTTTTTAGTTCTCCATTTTTATTAATTTCACAAGATCCATAGCTTAGCTGAAAATTTTTCGTTGCTGCAACTAGGGAAATTTGAAAATTTTTATTTTTATGAAATTCATAAAATCTCTTAAGATCAATTTGAATAATACTGTCACAATTTATAACGAAAAAATCTTCGTTGATTTTTCCCTTAAGCATGGAAATTGACCCAGCTGTCCCTAGAGGTTTTTTTTCTTCAATAAACTTTAAACCTAAAATTTTGCTCTCTGATAAATAGGATTTAATTAAATTTTTTTTATAATTTAAACTTATATAAAAATCTTTTACGCCAAAACTTGAAAACGAATCTATTATTGTTTCTATTGCTGTTTTGTCTTTTACTGGCGTTAAGGGCTTAGGAAAATAGTTTGTAAATGGTTTAAGTCTCGTGCCTTTACCCCCTGCCATTATTAATGCACTTATGTTCGTTAACTTTTTGTCATAAGGCGAATTTTGAATATTTTTTACAGAAATTACATCTATAATAAAATTTTTTTTATCAACAACAGGAACTAGGTCAATATGATCATTTTTAATTTTTTTTAAAAACTCTTTTGTAATTTTTTTTTCTATATCGTTTTTATTTTTTTTAATATTCAAAGTATTATGAATTTTTATAAAAAAAGGTTTCTTTCTTATGTGTTGTTTTATACCCATGTTTATGTCCGCACCTTTTAGTAAAGCTCTACGTACATCTCCATCTGTAAGTGTTCCTTTGAGATTATTTTTTGAATCTACTATAATTAAACATTTCGTAGCAGTTAGTTCCAGTTGAAGTAATGCATCCTTAATATTTTTGTTTAGATTAAATAAAAATTTTTCCATTTTTATAGATAACATTTGTTGTGCGTTTTTGTCATTATAATTTACACCGAACTTGCAATAATAACTATTTTATTCTTAGTTTAGTTTTTTTTAGATGTTTTTTAATATTTTTTTTAGAATTACTAAATCAGGATACGTATCAATATCTAAAGATCTTTTAAAAGGCATTAAATACGAACCAGTTAAAGTAGAGTAAAAATTTTTATACTTTTTAAAATATTTATAGTCAGCAATGTAAATTGCTCCATTCACAAAATAAAAATTTTTTTTTTTTGGGAATTTACAATTTTTTTTTATTAAGCCAGATCTATCTAAAGAAACATTAAATTGATGTTTTTCTCTAGACTTTGAAACTGAAATAAGAGTAAGGTATTTTTTCTTTATAAACATGTTAATGGCATCATCTATATCTTTAGAAGTTCTAAGCGGAGATGTGAGCTGCAGAAGCACAATAATATCAAATTTTTTTTTAGTATTGTTTAAAACGTGATTAATGACTAGCTCGGATGGCGTCAGATCCTTTGCTAAATTTTTTGGCCTTAAATCAGTATGTTTAAAACCAATTTTTTTACCTAAATCTAAAATCTTATTGCTGTCAGAAGAAAGAATAGAATTATCAATATATTTTGAACCTATAATAGATTGATATGTAAAATCTAAAAGGGTTAAACCTCTAAAAACTTTAATAAAGTTTTTTTGTTTTATTCTTTTACTACCAATCCTCGCCGGTACTATAGCTAAAATTTTTTTTTTGTTAATCACTTTAAATTATTTAATAGAATTTTAATTATTTTATTTTAATCTACTTACTTTAAAATTGGACGCTAGGAAAAAATAATTTTTTATATTTTAACATCTTGATAAATTTAATTTTGAATCAGTTCAAGTCTTTGTTTTTAAATAAGAGATCACTTAAAGATCCTGAATCTTTAATTGTACCGTTTTCTATATAAAAAACTTTGTCACAATCATCTAGTGTAGAAAGTCTATGAGCAACTATTATAATTGTTAATTTATGTTTAAGTTTTTTTATTGACTTAGCAATTTTTTTTTCAGTAAAGCTATCTAAAGAACTTGTTGCTTCATCTAAAATTAAAAGCTGAGGGCCTGAGTATAAAGCTCTTGCCAGACCAATTCTTTGCTTCTCTCCTCCGGAAAGTCTGATTCCCCTTTCACCAACTTTAAGATCTAAACCCGATGGATGTTTTTTTACATAGTCCCACATTTCTGTATCTTTTAAACAAGAGATTACTTTTTCATCGTCAATAAAATCATCATTAATACCAAATGCTATATTATTTCTTATAGTGTCATCGAGTAAGTAAATATCTTGAGGAACAAAAGAGACTGGATGCTGATTGTTTTTTTCTGTGGTTTCAAAGTTGAAGTCTACCCCTCCTTTATCGGGCTCAATTAATTTAAGTATTATATTCATCAATGTGCTTTTTCCAGATCCTGACTTTCCAAGAAATCCGATCATTTCACCCCTGTCTATGTTTAGATTAATATCAAATATAGATCTGCTCCCTCTTTTTGCAGCTGGATAATTAAAACTTACACTGGTCAGAGAAATTAATCTATTCTTAGTTTTAGTAATTTCGATACCACCTTCTTTTATTTCTTTTTTATTATTTGATTGATTCTGTTTTAGTTTTAAAATTTCATTTGTCACTTCATCAAATGAATTCTTATAAGATTTTATATGAGTAATTGCTGAACTTAATGAGCTAAAAGATGGCATTAATCTAACTAATGTAACAACGATAAGTGATAAAAAAGGAATAAAAGTAATTAAATCTTTGCCTGTAAGGTGGAACATTAAAATAGTAACCGAAATAATTAGTACTGAAAAGAATTCAAAAAAAACTCTAGGTAATTTTTTTATATAATTGGCAATAAGAATATTGTTTTCAAATCTAAATTGTGAAAATTCAAATTTCTTTATATAAAATTGAAACTTTTTATAAATTTTAATTTCTTTTATAGCACCAAAAATTTCAAAAGAAGCTTGATACAAATTTTCTAGTGACCTTATTCTATCTGTCGCAACATATTTTAATTTTTTATCTGTTATTTTATAAAATACTAATGAAATAATAGTTACAAAGCTAAACCCAACTATTGTTATCTCTGGTTCTATAAAAAGTAAAAAAATTAAAATGACTAAAATTAATTGAATCTCTTTAAGGATCAAAAATATTGACGCTATATAGGTAACTGCATAATCAACCTCTTTAAGAATATTTTTTGCTAAGATCGAAGAATTCTGGTTTAAAAAAAAAACATAAGGTCTAGACATGTAAGCTTTAAGGAGATTTACCGAAAGATTATTTTTTATTTCTCTTATAATAGATAATTCATAAAAATTTATAATAAGTATGTATAAAAATTTTACAAAAAAAATTAACAAAATAAAAATTGAAAGGAAAATAATAGTATTATCAATATAAAAATATTTTCTTATAAAATCATCAAAATTAATATTAAAAAAATTATTAATTAAATTTTGACCAATAATTTCAGATAATATAAATGGAATTGTTCCAAGACCAACCACTTCTAAAAAAGTTAAAATGATTAAACCGGTATATAAAAAATATATCTTAAGAGTTGTTTTTAAGGAAAGTACACTAATAAGTTTTTTTATATTAAAGAATAACATTATAAAAATTTTTTTAATTTTTCTTCAAAATTTGTGTTAAAATCTATTGATTTATCATCTATTAAGAAATCAAAAGTTGGTTTACCAAAAATTAATTTATGAAATTTGAGATTCCATTTTTTTAGCTGCTTATATGTGAAATTGTAGCCTTGTTTTTTAGCTTTTTTAACATTCTCATTATTTCTGCCCATATATCTTGCTGTAAATATTTTTATAGTATGTCCAGAATCAAATAATTTATTGATTAATTTAATTATTTTTTTTTTCGGCCTAGAAAATCTATAGTCTATTCCTTTTGTAAGACAAATAGTATTATCTATATCAAAGCAAAAAACTTTTTTCATAATCTTGGTTTTGACAATATTAATTTGGAGAATAAACTGATTTACCTCTGATCAGATCAACTAAAGATAAGAGAATTATTTGGTGTGTGTTCTCTACAAGATTGTAAGCCTCGCTATTAACCCAAAAATTAATATCACCCAATTTACTTAATTCATTATTTATTTTATTGCCTGAAAGTGTAATAATTTTATTAAATTTTTTCTCTCTCGCTTTTTTTGCACCATTGAGCATATTCCTTGAGGTGCCACTTGCGGAAATAAATATCGCAATGTCGTCTTTGTCTCCATAAAATTCTATACTTTTTTCAACCCATTTTTCGTAACCATAATCATTTGAAAAACATGTTAGTAGATCTGGCTCATTAAAATTCACACATCTTACCCCCGCATTTTTAGTTATATCAACACTAAAATGGCTTGCGATTGCAGCGCTACCTCCGTTACCAAATATGAGTGTTTTTTTTCCTTTCTTGTTTGCTTCTATAAGTACTTCACTTGTTAAAATAATTTTATCTATTTCTTTCTCATCAAAATTTATTAATGATTTTAATTCAGAAAAGTATGTATCTAAAAAATGTTTTTTATCCATTGAAATTTAAGATTTTTTTAATAAGTTTTTTTAATATGTTTTATAACTAACTTTTTTTTATATTTGTAATCTGAGTAAAAGCAAAATTCAAAATGTAATAATATAGATATTATCATATTTATTTATTTATTATACTTATAATTTTTTTTCTAAAAATTAAATTATTTTTTTTATAGGGGCAAAATTTCTTTATTTTGTGTAAAAATTCTTTTTTCCATTTTTTTTCACTACATTTTGTTACATTATCTAATACTCTTTTTACTTCATCCTTAGAACAAGAATTTGAGTAAAAAAAATCTCTTTTTTTTATTTTGAAAGGCCATGCAAATTTTTCATAAGGGCTATTTTTTGTCAGTCGTCTGGAAGAAAAATTTGCCACTTTTTTTTTTCTGCCGATAGCTTCATACCCTAACGTTGAATCTATAAAAACAATGTTTTCAAATTTATCGATTACCCTATAATTGTCTAAATTTTTTCTCGCTGCTAAAAATTTCCAATTATTGAAACCTATAATTTTTGTAAAATATTTTTTTTCTACATCTGCGTTAATTTTATGTGCTCCCAGGATATAAAAATTAATTTTTTCTTTTTCACAATATAGTTTAATTTCTGGCAATAATTTTTTTTCCATATTAAAACAATTATTATTTGATGAAAGTTCATTTCTAAATTGTGAAATAAACAATAATGTTTTTTTGTTTTTAGTTTCTCCTATTTTTACAAAATTATTTTTTAAAGAACCAATATCTATTGTTTTACATTTGATGTAATTGCTTATTTTTTGTCCATAAGCTTTATTGAAAGTAAAACAAATATCAGCTTTTAAGTTTTTCTTTCCTAATTTTTTTTTTTTTATAACAGTAAATATATCTCGATGTTCAGTTCTATGCCCAAGTTGAATTGTCAAAAATTTAACACGTGGAAAATATTTTTTAAGAAAAAAAAAAAGTATATTGTTATCTATTAATGTAATTACAACACTAGGATTTACAGATTTGATATACTCCAGCAAATAATTCAAAAATAAATTAGATGGTCTACAAAATGAAGAAAACAATCTTTTTACTACATTTAATAAAATATATATATTAATTTTTTCTTTTCTAGTGTTTAGAGAATAGCAATCATTTTTATTAATTTTAAATTTTGTAATAAAAAAATTAGCTTGGGCTTCATCAAAAAAAAGTAATTTTTTTTGTTGTGGTTTCTTGAAATAAAAACTTGTTTTGGTTAAATTATACATTCAATTATTTTAAAGTTAGTAGAAAAAATTTCCCCATAGCTCCGCACTTTGTAAAAATAGTTTTTCACAATAATTATACATAATAAATTTTTACAATGCGTTAATTAAGTAATTTTTTTTTACAGTTGTTACTTTGTTTCCCATTACAATTTTAAATTTATTTTTATTAATTTCTACAACTTTAAATATGTGATTTAAAAAAGGGCCACTATCGAATTTATATTTTTTATTTATTTCAACGTCAAAAAAGCTAGGTAGCAAATACCCTTCATTATCTTCTTTGTTTCTGCATTTTTCAATAAAAGCTTTAATTTGATTTTGAGAGTCATGATAACCTGAAAGTATATATTTTAATCCTCTTATATATTTAAAGTTATTTAAATATTTTTTGTCGTCAAATTTTTTACTATAACAAAAAACATAATTTTTAATTAAGTTAACTTCTTTGAATATTTTTTTATTTCTATAAAATTTTTCAATTTTTAGTTTTGGATAATAAAGAACAAGTTTGTCTTTAATTTTTTTTTTTAAATGCTTAATAAAAAATTGATAATTATTTTTTTTACATTCAACAGCTATCCACATTTTATTTTTTATCAAATTCCTTTTTTAATTCTTCATATTCGTCCATTTTTCTTTTCATAAAGTTTATTGTTAATTTTGTTTTTTCACCCAAACCTTTTGGTGTTAACACATAAGCATAATTTAATTTATTTTTATTTTTTGCAAAATTTTTAATTTTAATAAAACCTTTTACTTTTAATGCTTTTAAACAATAATTTAGTTTACCCAGACTAAAACCAAGCTCTTCTGCTAAATCTCTTTGCGAGGAATCAGGTTTTTTTTGTATTTTTCTCAATACTTCAAAATAGTCTTGATTTATTTTTTTCTTGTTCATGTTTTGAACATAATAACGTTCAATTTATGAACAGTAAAGCAGATAGCGCTTAAATAAGTTGGTTTTCATCTATATGTAGTTACTCTTGTGCTTAAAATATCAATTTATATGAATTCTTTATTTGAATATTTTTTTGACATGAGCTTTTATAAGAGAAAAATATATTGGGATTTCTTAATCCGTATACAATTTATAATTTGTCCTTTTTTGCCTCCAACTGTTAAATATGTTTAAGATCTTTTTGCAAAGAATTTATTATTTTCAAATCTTCTTTTCCATCTATTTGGAAGCTATAAATTTTGGACATTTCGTAAGTTCCGATCTTGCCAAACAACCTGCATTTTTTTTTTAAAAATTTACTTGCGTTAAAAATATAAAAAGACCCATTTTCAAAATATTTATTTTTTATTTGTTGTCTCATTGGTCTTTTATTGAGACTATAGTTTGCTATGAATTTGTCTCCTCTCTTTGTCCAAAGAAAAGGGTGGTGGTTAGTCTTTTGAGAAGTAAATAGGCTATCAAATTTTTTTTTATAAAATTTATTTATAGCATGGTCTATCAACTTAGAGGGCCTTATGGGAGAAGTGGGCTGTATTCCAACTACAGCATCTATATCTCTAATTTTACTATTAATATATTTTAAAGCATGTATCCATGCAGATTCTGATGTTGAGAGGGAGCCAGATATTGTTTTGGGTCTAGTTACTGTATTTGCACCATATTTTTTTGATAGTGATAAAATTTTTCTTGAATCAGAACTAACCCAGACACTTTGTATTTTTTTTGATTTTAAACAGGATTTAATTGACCAATATATGAGTGGCCGACCATTAATTTTAATTATATTTTTATTCTTAATTCCTTTTGAGCCTCCCCTGGCCAAAATAATAGCAATTGTTTGTTCTTTATTTTTTTTAAACAAAGTGTTTACCAATATCTAAACTTATTCAACATATGTTTTTCGTCAATAGAAAAAAATTTTTTTCCATTTCCGAGTATTTTTGGAATCTTATTAATAATACTTGTCAGATTTTTTAAACCTTCTTCGGATAGAGAAGCAGACTGGTCCGTGCCCCACATACTTCTGTTAATTGTTATATGTCTTTCTATCACTTCAGCACCTAACATAGCGGCCATAATTGATGGAGAAACTGATGATTCATGTCCACTGTAACCGACGGGACACTTAAATATTTTTTTTAAAGAAGTTATCATACTTAAATTTAAATTTTCTTCTTTACACGGATAAGTTGACACACAGTGCAATAATGTAAATTTACAATTATTTTTTTTGAAGATTTTAACACATTTTTTTATATCTTTCATATTGCTCATTCCTGTCGAGATAAAAGTGTGTTTTTTTTCTTTGGACACTGCCTCAAGTAATCTTTCATTAGTGAGCATTGCAGAGGCAATTTTGTTATATTTGCATTTAAATTTTTTTAAGAAAATTTGACTGTTGATGTCCCAAGCAGAAGCAAACCAATGGATTTTTTTTTTTTTACAATATTTGTCTATTTGTTTAAATTCTTTGTAATTAAATTCTATTTTTTTTTTGTAATTAAGATATGACATGTATCCCCACGGAGTATCTCTCATTTTATTTTTTTGTGCGTCAGGAGTAGAAACTTCAGGGTCTCTTTTTTGAAATTTTACAGCATCAAAATTATATTTTTTCGCTAAATCAATCATTTTTTTAGCTGTGATAATTGAGCCATTATGGTTAATGCCAATTTCAGCTATTAGAAAAGGTCTTTTTTTTAAAATCACAAGATGATAATATAGTTCAAAAATTGAACAGTAAAGATTAAATTCAGCTCAAAAAAAAACCTGCGATTTCTCGCAGGCTTTTTTTTCTTTGTAAATTAATATCAATTTATATTTTTTAATAAAAAAGTGTTTTTCTTGATACTGAAAATTTTTTTCAGTGCATAAATCAAGCCAATTGAGCTATTAGTACCGGTCAGCTACACGCCTT